>Ga0182027_10005452_pt1 | contig 19332 bp, 10 predicted proteins | sample 712E1DmetaG_FD_121300 | JGI IMG/M metagenome (GOLD analysis project Ga0182027, IMG submission 121300) | Permafrost microbial communities from Stordalen Mire, Sweden - 712E1D metaG (Illumina Assembly) | ecosystem: Environmental > Terrestrial > Soil > Wetlands > Permafrost | place: Sweden...
ATAGAATCACCATCGTGAAGGTACGGAGCAGGCCGCGCATCGTAGTCATCTACAATCGCGACTTCGAGGGAGCCGAAGCGGACCCCGAGAATAAGGCGCGAGAGGACGTCAAGGACGTCGCGCAGGACATCCTCCGCATCCTGAACGCCAACGGGTATGAGACGTCGGCGCTGGGAATCACCAACGATGTCCCAGCGGCCATGTCAGCGCTTCGCGAATTGAAGCCAAGCGCAGTCTTCAATTTGTGCGAGTCGATCCACGGCGACAACCGCTTCGAATCCCTGATGCCGCTGCTGATGGATCTGGCGGGAATCGCCTACACCGGGTCGTGTCCGTTTGGCCTTTCGCTCGCCCTCCGCAAGGAGAAGGTCAAGGACGTCCTGCGCGGACGCGGAGTTCCCATCCCGCGCGGGGGCCTGGTCAATTCCACACAGGAGTGCGAGAAGCTGGGGCTTTCCTTCCCGGTCATCGTCAAACCCGCGCGCGAGGATGCCTCGGTCGGGATCTGCAGCGCTTCTGTGACCACAACCCCCGAAGCCCTCAAGGCGCGCGTCGCCTACGTCATCGAGAACTACCGGCAGCCGGCGTTGGTCGAGGATTTCATCGAGGGCAGGGAGATCTATGTGTCGGTCCTGGAGCGTGTCGACAACGAGCCCCAGGTCTTCCCCTTTTTCGAGATCGATTTCTCTGACATGCCAAGCGACCGCCCGAACATCGTCTCGTTCGAGGGCAAATGGGTCGAAGACTCGATTGAGTACAAGGGAACCCGCCCTGTGCGTTGCGAAGGACTGTCGGACGAGCTCCGTACCACGATCGCTCAAACGGCGCTCGATGCCTTTCGTGCGATTGGCTTGCGCGACTACGGCCGCATGGACATACGCCTTTCGGCGAATGGCGTGCCGTACATCATCGATGTCAACCCCAACTGCGATCTCTCGGATCTGGCTGGCGGCTATTCTCGCGCGGCCAAGGCTGCCGGCCTTTCCTACAAGGAGCTCATCACGCGGATCATCGAGTTGGCGTTGGCCCGTCAAGCCCATATGCGGACCATCGCGCAGCTACCGCCTGCTGCGATACCTGCGCACGGCGAAGATCGAGAAGAATCCATCAGGCCGAAGGTGCGGGCACCAGCGCCACGTGGCGGCGCGGGTTCCGCCTGAGCCGATCAGATTGTAAATCACGCGGTGACTGCCCCCAAAAGGGCGCAATCGTCGGGTTGCAGACGGCTGGTTGACGGGCTACTGAGTACACACATGGGTGTTCCTTGATGCGTGAATGGCTCCGCACCCCTTGGTCCAGAAAACGCTTGGCCGTCGCCGCGCCAATATTGTGTTGCCTCGCCGCCTGCAAGGGGTGTCCCCAGCGGCGCGAGAGCCCTTTGGACGTCCGACCTGCGTTGGGATCCGTCACGATCAAATCCGACGGTCCGATATCTTTTCGCGGAGCTCAGTTCCATCTCGACGAGCCCCGACTTGCGGAAAAGGTGAAATCCGTGCTGACGAGCGCGGGAGTCTTTGCGGAATTCAGCGGCCCGTCCGCGCAGCAGTCGATCGCGAATATCGCATTGGAGGTACAGGACTTCAGCGATGGTTCCTCCGAACATCCCGAAATCGGGGTAAGGTTGCGACTGCGAATCGCCGTGCGACCGCAAGGATCGTCGCCCGCTCGCTTCAACGAGGACCTGCTGGCGACCGGGCAGGGTCCCCTACCTCCCGGGGACGCGGGCGACCCGACGGAGTCATTTCAACGACTGGCTGAGCGCACCGCCGGAGACCTGCTGCTGTCTTACATTGCACGCCAGAGACTCTGGGTGGCGAACGTGCCCGAGGTAAAATTGGCTCTCGAATCACATGATACCGACTTGCGCGTGGAAGCCCTACGCATCATTGGCGCCCGGAAGCTACGCGAGGAGGTTCCGGATATTCTGGGCCTTCTGGCGGACGAGGACGAGGCGGTGAGGGACGCGGCGCTGGGCGCGCTGGTTGAGATGCGGGAACGAAGCGCCGTCAAGGCCTTGGCTGAATCCCGCCCCATGCGCGACGTGCGCGAGATGCGCAAGGTGCTCGATGCCATTGCCACGCTGGGTGGTCGGGAGGCGATGGACTACTTGGCTTTCGTGGCCGAAACCCACGACGAGGAAGATATTCGGGCCATGGCCAAGGAGGCCTTGGAACGGCTCAAACGACGCTCCGAGACTTTGTCGCCAACTAAATAGTCCTGCTGGAAAAATATAAGTGAAATCGTATAATCACAGAAGTGACAACGGTCAATCAAGTTGGCACTCGGCAGCCCGATGGAGCGCGGGAAGAGATTCTCGCGGAACGCTATCGCCTGCTTCGTAGACTCTCGGCTGGCGCGGGCGGCGAGGTCTTTCTGGCCCAGGATCGACGCGACGGGAAGCAGTGGGCGCTGAAGCTACTACCGGAGCATGTCGAACCGGCCGAGCTCGGGCGCCTGCGCGCAGAGTTCGCTCGTCTCACCGAGCTTTCGCATCCGAACATCGTTCACGTGAGCGATGCCGGCGTGTCGACAGCGGGCACTTCCGCAGGGCGGGCATTCATTGTCATGGAATACGTGACGGGGTCGACGCTGTCCGAGACCATCAACTCAGCCGACAGCTCTCAGCGCGTGGCAAAGTTTGCGCTCGCCGCCGAAGCGCTGGCCGACGCGCTCGCCTATCTACACGGGCAAGGAGTCTTGCACGGAGACATCAGCCCGACCAACATCCGCTGTGATGGAACAGGAAAACCAGTTCTCATCGATTTCGGTCTAGCGGAAAGCCAACCGTCCCCCGGATCTCGTCCGAGACTTACCGCGTCCGGCACGCTGGGCTTTGTCGCGCCGGAAGCGCTGCTTGGAGAAAGAGGACCGGCGGGCGACCTCTTCGCCCTCGGAGCCACGCTCTACGATGCTTGGGCTGGGACACCTCCATTTGGTGTCGGGCTCGAAGCCGTCAGACGGGCCTGGCAAGGCTCGCCCCCGGCGCCGGCCTCTTTTCATCCGGAATTACCGCCCGGGTTGGACCATTTGTTGCTCCGGCTGATCGCCCCTACCGTTGAGGATCGTCCGAGTAGCGCACGCGAGCTTCTACAGGAGATTCGGCGCGAGATCCCTGGCCGGCTGGAGTCCATCGAAGCGGATCTTGCGGTGCCATTTCCTGCCGGCGACCCGCTTGCTGGCGTGATTGTGGGAAGAAGAGAAGAGGAAGCAAAGCTGCGTCGTCTGTTCGAGCGTCTTGCGGAAGGAACGGCGGAGACGAGCGTTGTCGCCGTGGTCGGCGCCCCTGGTTCGGGCCGACGGACGTTGATTCGCCGAGCGTTGCGGGACGCACGCCTGGCCATGTTGTCGCAATCCCTCTCCCCATTTGACATCGAAGAGCGCGAATGTTCGCAGCTCCTGGCGGCCAGCGCGAGCCTCGCCGAGGCCGACGCCGGCACACGACAGGAGAACGCCAATCGGGTCTCTCGCGAACGTCTTGCGCTACTGATCGCACTCTTGGAGGAACGTTCGTTGTCCCGTCCGCTGTGCCTTGTTCTTTCGGGATCGCCAGAGGACGAGTCACTGGCAATGGCGGTGGCATGCAACCCGCCGAGCGGGCGCCTGCTCGTGCTCCTGCCGAGCCAGCGGGCAGCGGAGCGCGACGGCTATCTTGCCATCACGCTTCGCCCTTTCTCTCGCGAATCCATCGCCGAGCTGGCCCGCCGAGGAGGCGGCGTGGACCCGCCTGCGGCGATCCTGGACGACATAGCCGCTGCATCGGGCGGGCTGGCTGGCGCGGTTGCTCTGCTCGTGCGCAATTGGATTGGAAACGTGCGCGACGGCAGACCCCAGACGCTGACGTTGGTAGACGGCGACCTAGACCTTGGTCGCTTGCTCGACGGGAGCTTCTCCTCCTTGACGAATGGCGCCCGCGAGTTCGTCACGGCAACGGTCTTGGCGTCGGAGGGCAGTCCGCCGCAGCACGGGCTGGAGAGAACGGCGGCAGCGGCGGCAGAGCGGGAAGCGTTGACCGCGGGCTGGCTCGTGCCCGGCAGCGCGACACTGCCCAGCGATCTTCACTGGTCGGCGTTGTGGCGTGCCTTGGCCCGGGACCAAGAGCTGCAGCTCGGGGTTCGACGCGCGACCGGCGACCTGACCGCCGACGACTGTCGCTGGGCCGAGGTCCAGCACGTGCTCGGCGAAAATGCCAAAGCCGCGGAAGGGTTCTGGCGCGGAATGAACGAGGCAGCTGCGCTGGGGGCGTGGAGTCGGGCCGCTCACCTTGGGCGTCGTGCGCGCGAGGCCAGTCCCGCGACTGGCAGCTCGGCCGATCTTCTCACGTTTGCCAATGCACTTGGGATACTCGGCCACTACGACGAGGCGCTGGCCCTGCTCGACGCTTGCGATGGAGCGAGTGAGGCGGGTGCTGCTGCGGGGTTGGCCGAACGCAAAGCGTGGCTGCTGGGCAGGCGCGGCGATCCTGAAGCTGCGCGCAGGATCATGGAGGAAGCGCTCGGCCGGCTGGATCCGGACGGAGAAGCCTCGCTTCTGCTGCGCGCGCGCCTGGCGCGAATGCTCGTGTCGAGTGGACGCTTTGCCGAGGCGTTCGCGGCAGTGGCGCCCGCGCTTCAGGCACAGTCCAGTGCCGGCCTGGCTGCCCGGGAATCGGCCGTCCTAGCGCTGGCCTACGGCGGAAAATTGGAGGACGCGCAGGAATTGCTCGTCCCGCTGAAATCCGACATTGGCAACGCGAAGGATCGCTCATTGGTCGCGCGCATTGCTGCGCTGGATGGGCTCGTCCAGCAACTGGCAGGTCGTCCCGTGCAAGCAGCCGAGGCCTACCAAAATGCACTGAAGGACTATGAGCTCGCCCGAGATCTGCATGGCGCAGCGGCGGCGACCTTCAATCTGGGATGCACCTTGGCCGAGACCGGAAACTACACCAAGGCCATCGACGCTCTCGAGCGCGCGATCCGCGAGCTGGGGCGGCTCGGCGCGGTTACCGACCATGCACTGGCCGTGTTCAACGTCGGCCAGTTGTTTCTACAGCTGGGCGAGCTGGACGCCGCCGGTCGGTCGGTGAGGCGATTGGAGGATGACGCCAAAGCTTCGCGCGTTGAAGCTTTCCAGGGGTACGCTTGGCTCCTCAGCGCCGAGCTTCAGCGCAAACGTCGCGCTCCGGATTGCGTGCGCAGCTACGCGCAAGCCGTCGAACTATTCACGCGCTTAAAGATGCAAACCATGGCGGAGATTGCGAGTCTCGGCCGCGCCGAGTGCCTAGCGGGCCAGTCCGCCTTCGCCGAGGCACGCGCGATTCTTCTCGACGTCGAGAACGATGGTCGTGCCCCGGCGCCGGGCGCTGCGGAGGCCGCTTCGCCCAGGGCCGACCTGCTCGCCCTGGCTCGGGCGCGGGTGGTCATCGCGGATCCAGCGACCAGCGCGTCCGCGCTCGTGACCCTCGCGGAAGATCTGTCTCGACTTGCCGACAACGCGAAGGACTGCGGCTGTCGCCCGACCGCCTGGCGCATGGCTAGCCTCGCTGCTCAGTTGTTTGCGCGCGCGGGTGATATCCGCAAGGACACGGCGCAGGTCTTCGCTCGAACGGTCTTTGAGGAGGTTAGGATGAATACGCCAGCGAAATACTGGGCCGGTCTCGAGTCCGACGCTGAGGCACCCGCGCCCGACGAGCGGCGGCGCAATGGCAAAAACGACGGCACGGACGTGGCGGAGCTCGTGGAACGCAAGTCGGTGCTTGAAGGTCGCTTGCGCCGACTCCTGCGCATCAACAAGCGGCTCAACAGCGATCTTCGCCTTTCCCGGGTGCTCGAGACCATCATCGATACCGTCATCGAGCTCACCGATGCGGAGCGCGGATTTCTCTTGCTCAAGGACGGTGACGGCGAGCTGGTGGTCAAGGTCGCACGCAACATCGATCAAACGAGTCTCGATGGATCCGACTTCGCGCTGTCTCGATCCATAGCCAAACAAGCTGCCGACAGCGGCCAGCCGGTGATTGCCGTGGACGCCGCGGGCGACAGCCGATTCAGCGCGCTCCTGTCGGTCAGCGACCTGCACCTGCGGTCGGTGCTCGCGGTTCCGCTGACGGTAAAGGGCGATGTTGTGGGCACCATCTATGTCGATCACCGTCTGCGCAAAGGCGTCTTTGGTGATGATGAGCTGGCCATGGTGATGGATTTCGCCGAGCAGGGGGCCATCGCCATCGAGAACGCGCGCCTGGTGTCCGAATTGCGCCGTCGCGAACAGCAGGTTCAATCCTTGAATCGGCGGCTTGAGCGCCAGTTGCGCGTGCAAGAAGCGGCGTTAAGCGATGTTCGCGTCGAGCTCAAGGAGAGCCGACAGGCGGCGGCGTTGCGCTACGACTACCGTCGTATCGTCGGACAGGCGCCGAGCATGCTCGATCTCTTCCGACTCCTCGACCGCGTGACGGACACGAGCTTGCCGGTCGTGATCGAGGGCGAAAGCGGCACGGGCAAGGAGCTCGTAGCGCGAGCGATCCATTTCAATGGCCCGCGCAAGGATCGCGCGTTCGTCTCGGAGAACTGCGCAGCGATTCCCGAAACCCTGCTCGAATCGACGCTGTTCGGACATGTTCGCGGCGCGTTCACCGGGGCGGATCGCGACGGCCGGGGCTTGTTCGCCATTGCCGATGGCGGCACGCTCTTTCTCGATGAGGTGGCGGAGATGTCGGCCGCCATGCAGGGTAAATTGCTGCGCGTCTTGCAGGACGGCGAATTCCATCGCGTGGGTGGCGGAGAACGCTGTGAAAAAGTCGATGTCCGGATTCTGGTGGCGACCAACAAGAATCTCGGTCAGCTCGTGGAGGAAGGGAAGTTCCGCAAAGACCTCTTCTACCGATTGAGCGTGGTGCGACTGCACCTGCCACCGCTGCGCGAACGGCGCGAAGACATTCCACTGTTGGTACGTCATTTCCTTGAAAAGGCAGGACGACCGGCGGGAACAGCGGCGAAGGGCATCGAGGCCGCCGCGCTGGCTAAGTTGTGTGGCTATTCCTGGCCAGGTAACGTGCGCGAATTGGAAAATGAAATCGCTCGAGCAGGCGCGTTTGCGGGCGCCGCGGTCACGGTCGCGGATCTCTCGGCGCACATTCAAACCGGCGAGGATCCCAGCGAGGCCATGCGCAGCGAACCGGACAGTTTGCGCCTCCGTCAGCGGGTCGAACGGATCGAGCGACTGCTCATTCGCGAAGCGTTGACCAGGGTGCAGGGCAATCAGACCAAGGCATCTGCGCTGCTCGGCTTGTCGCGATTCGGATTGCAGAAGAAGCTGCGACGGTACAATCTTGGGGCTTAGGCAACTAGGTTGGCGCAAGATGGACTAGGGGTTGGCAAGCTGGTGGCGTAAATGGTCAGAAACATTGGTCGACATCTGGCCCGTCCGTTGCTTGACCTGGAGGACGAAGAGATCCATGAAGCTTCGGTTCAAACGAGCTCGGCTGTACCTATGGATTGCCGCCGCCGTGGCGGGGCTTTCCTTGGTGGTAGTCCTTGCCTGCAATTCCCCGTTCATTCCCATTCCACCTCCCGACCCAAACTTCACGGCCGGACCAACTGCCGATGAGTGGTCCGTCTCGACGCCACCAGATAGCCGCGCCGTTGGAGCGCGTTTCTTTATCTACAACGTGAACCTCGGCGCTGGAATCATCCAGCAAGCGTCAGCGGACGGCTCCATGTCTGCCTTTCCCTTGATGGGGCAGGTAGGCGACCGCATCGAGCTCTACTGGGAGAAAGACATTGCCGACACCAGCAGCGTGATTTGCCGCCCGCTCGGCCAGGGGCTGGTGGTACGCGGCTGCTACTAGGCTTGCGTCCGCGCATCGCTGGCGGGCAGCAGACTTAAGCCGCCGGCTTCGCTAGGAAGGTCGGACGAAGGGGACGTGAGCCCTATCCCAGGCCCTGGCATTCGCTTGACCTCATCGCGCGCGATTCGCCAGGCAGCCTGGATAATCCAAGACACGGATCGGTCTTGGCGGATGGCTTCCTTTTGAGTCTCCGCAAGCATCGCGGAATTGAAGTAGAGCGTTACTTTGCGTTTCTGAGACACGTCAGTAGTCCGAATAGAAGGCCCGTCAGGACTCAGCAGCTAGCGATTGATCTTGGCCTTGAACGGGGCGAAGAACTGGAGGTTGAGACCAAAGATCCAGTTGCTCGTCCATTCCAGGTCGTACGAGTTCGTGACCCCATCGCCGTTGACGTCCCGACCGGAGGCGTTGTTCTTGTAGATGAGATCGCGAATTTCCAGATCGAGCGCCATGTAGTTATTGAGATAGGCATGAACGCCGACGCCGGCATTGCCCGCGAACTCCGTCGCCGTGTACGCCTGACAGGCGGGCGGGTTGCCGGCGCAGGCAGCAGGTTGAGCGCTCGAATTCGTGAGATTCACCACGCCGGCACCGCCGAAGACATAGAAGTCGAAATACGAGAAGACCGCGCTGAACAGAGCAATCTTCCCCGACAGAGGCAAAAACTCTACCTGGCCTGCAGCCCAATATCCGATGTGGTTCATGGTCGCAGTCGCGTCGGCAGGCGAGGGCGACTTTCCCGCTGCGGGATTGTCGGCCTGACGCGGAGCGGACAGGCTATTGTAGATATCGCTGTTGAACGAGCTCTTCCAACCCGGGGTTGCGTTGAGTCCGCCCACGACCCCAAGTGCGATCCAGTCCGTAAAGTGGTAAGCCATACGCGGCGTGATCATCAGGGCATTGTAAAAATCTTGCCCAATTGAAACGCCAGCGCCTACGCCGAACTCGAATCGCTTGTCCCGCAGCTCGAGCCTTTTGCGAATCGCCGGAGCATCCGTCAGCGGGCTCTTGCGCTCCTTCTCGGCGCGAGCCACCGCGGGCAAACAGGCGATGCCGCCCAGGAGAAGCGCGATAACCTTCCGCATGGCATGTGTCCTTTTCGTCATGGCATCAACTCGCTAGCGGGGCGTCCGGTAGGTAAAGGAGGGTGGAAGGTAGAACCCGATCGAGAAGAACATCATGATGTTCTGCACCAATTGGGTCTGCGAGTTTTGAGAGTCAGTCTTGACTGTTGCGAGGGAGTCGGTTGTCTTTCGTAGGCTGTACTCGAAGGTGTCGATGTACGCGTAGTCCCGGAACGTCAAGCTGAGCGTGAGCCAGTCAAGCACGAACAGGCGAGCGCCCACGCCAACGTGCGGAGCGATGTTTCTGTTGGTGAACGACTGGTCGCCGAAATTGCGGGGAATGATTTCCGTCCACATCATTCCGATACCGAGAGCGACGGTCAGATCCCAGTGGACGATATACTTGTTGAAGAGGCCGAACTTCCCATAGCCCGGCACGTACCCCATCGCGATGGCGCCGTGGTACTTCAGCTTGTTCAGCGTCGGCACCAGGTAGTACTGCAATCCCACGAGCGACTCGCGCTCTGACAACTCCTTGATGAAGTATTGGCCTTCGAGACCAATTGAGAGCACGTCCGTGATGTAGTAGTTGAGGTCCGCTCCAAGGGAGTAGTGGCGGATCAACGGATCGTTCAGCGTGATCCCCGCGAACGGCGCGAGCTCAAGTCGCGACTTTTTGAGAAACGCTTTGCGTGGCACCACCACGATGTCCTCCCACGACCTGCGTGGCGCACCCGCCGCCTCCGTCGGCTTCTTGACTTCAGCGGTTCCGAGGTCTGTGGTCGACAGATCCGTGAGGTCCAAATCCGGGGAAATGGCCGGTCCAGTATCCGCTGGAGGGGTTTGGTCGCCGCCAGCCGTATCAGATGCCGGTGCCGCTGGCTCTTGGGCCAGGGACACTTGGGAGGCACTGAGGTTGGCAAGAACTACGAAGAGGCCAAGGGCAAGTCGTTTCATGCGTTTCCTTGCTTGGGGCCCGCCTTCACCCCATGACAAAAATCGCTTTGATTTCAGAGGCTTGGCTATGAAGGCAGAGGTGGGGGCAATGTAGCACGGGGAATTTCTGCAAATCAACAAATTTTCAGTCCGTATCAAATGTTTCGCCTCCGAGAGGGTTATTGGCAAGCCACCTCCGACTCCGTCTCGGCGTTGCCAAAGAGGGCCTCGACGAATTCCTCGGCGTCGAACTCGCGCAGATCCTCCACGCGCTCTCCGACGCCGATGTAGCGCACCGGAATGCCAAGCTGGTCGGTGATGCCCAAAATAACGCCGCCCTTGGCGGTGCCATCCAACTTGGTCAGGACGATTCCCGTGACCGACATGGCTTGGGCGAAAATCTGGGCCTGCGCGATCGCATTCTGGCCGCTGGTGGCGTCGATAACGAGCCAGGTTTCGTGTGGCGCACCGTCGAGCGCCTTGCCGGCGACCCGACGTACTTTCTGAAGTTCTTCCATCAGATCAGACTTGGTGTGCAAGCGACCGGCGGTGTCCGCAATCACCACATCGATGTGCTCGCTGCCAGCTCGCTTGATGCCTTCGAACACCACCGATGAGGGGTCGCTGCCTTCCTTGCCGCGCACGACCGGAGCGCCGACGCGGCCGCCCCAGATTTCAAGCTGCTCTGTCGCCGCCGCTCGGAAAGTGTCCCCCGCCGCAAGCAGCACAGTCTTGCCCTCGGACCTGAGCTTGGAGGCCAATTTTCCAATCGTGGTGGTCTTGCCGCTGCCATTCACTCCTATAGTAAGAAGGACGAAGGGCTTGGATCGGGAGAAGTCGACAGGCGGAGCATCCACGCGAAGAAAATCCGCACTCCGTTTCCGCAGAAAGCTCCAGACTGCGCTCGGTTCTGCCAGCTCTCTCCTGCCGAGCGAAGAGCGGATCTCTTCCAGCAGCTTCTGGCTCGTGCGAACCCCGATGTCCGCAGTCAATAGAACCTTCTCGATTTCCTCGACCAATGCGGGATCGATTTCCCGTTTTCCGGCGAAAAGTTGGCCAAGGCGCGAAACCCAGCCCGCGCGGGTCCGCGCAAGTCCCGGCGCGAGGGCGGACGCATCGCGCGCCCTGGGACGCGTCTGGACTTCAGCCGTGCGGGGTTTGTCGACCGGGACTGCAACCAAAGCTGCTGGCGATGCCACTGGTCGTCGGGCAGGAACAGCCGCTGCGGTCTCACGCGTAGGCGCGCTCGGAGGTGGTGCGATCGGTGGCGGCGCTTCCGGCCGACCTTCCTGATGTGGTGCCGCAGCACGCGGTGGTTGCTCGGCCTCCGCTTTGAGGTGAACATCCGCCAACGGGGAAGGGGATTTCTCCTCTGGAACGACATCCTCTGGCCGGAGCGCGGCTTTCCTTGGCTTGGCAGGAAGGGGCGAGCTGCCATCGCCTACTTGTTCAATCTGCTGCTGCCTGGATTTTCGCGCACGGCGAATGGCGTAGAAGGCCAGTATCGTCGCCCCGATAAAACATGCGGCAATGATTGCGGCAGTGATGATATCGCTATTTGCGCCCCCTTCCATTCGCCGCGAACCTTAACAGGCTCGCGACGAAACGTGCGATCTTTTTGACGTTTTCAGGAAAGGTGTCAGAAAATCAGGGCGTCCGGTGACAAAGCCTTTACATACCGGACGATCGGATGGTACCTATCTGGTGTCACGAAGTGGCTCGTATGGTCATGTAACGTCATGCCATTAGGTGGTGCTTGATGAGGATAAAGCGGCTCGAAATCTGTGGCTTCAAGTCGTTCGTCGACCGAACGGTACTGACTTTCAATGATCCGATCACGGGCGTAGTCGGTCCCAACGGCTGTGGCAAGTCCAATATCGTGGACGCAATTCGTTGGGTCATGGGTGAGCAGTCAGCCAAACATCTGCGCGGCAGGGCGATGGAGGACGTTATCTTCAACGGCTCCGAGTCGCGCGGTCCCGCGGGAATGGCGGAAGTCTCCATTACCTTCGATACGGGATCGCTGGCGAGTGATGCTGCGCCCGGCGGGGTTCCGTGGGGCGCCGCGGGTCCGGCCGATGTCGTGGTGACGCGCCGGCTTTATCGCGGCGGAGAGAGCGACTACCTGCTGGGTGGTGTCCCGTGCCGCCTGCGGGACATCGTGGAGTTCTTTCTCGGCACGGGTGTTGGCTCGAAAGCGTACGCCATCATCGAGCAGGGGCGCATCGGCTTCATTGTTTCATCCCGACCCGAGGACCGTCGTACCCTCATCGACGAGGCCGCGGGCATCACCAAGTACAAGGCGAAGAAGAAGATCGCCGAACGCCGGATGGATGCCACCCGCCAGCACCTGCTGCGCGTGACCGACATCATCGGTGAGATCGAAACTCGACTACGTTCCTTGAAGCTCCAGGCGCAGAAAGCCGAGCGCTACAAGCGCTACAAAGGCGAGCTCAAAGACCTCGAGTTGTGCGTTGCTGCGCAGAAACACCTCGGCTTGATTGCCGAGCAAAAGTACTTGGTGGATGCGCATGCCGACCTTGAAGCGCGCCACTCGGATGCAACGAGCGCGCTGCGCATCGAGGAGACGACGGTCGAAGCCGAACGGCTGATGCTTTCGCAGGATTTGGCCGAGCTGTCCGCGGCCAAAGACGCCTTGTTTGCCCTCGACAACAAGGCGCAGTTGTCGGCCCAACGTGCCGATCACTACCAGGACGAGTCTTCCATGCTCGTCACCCGCGCAGAGCATGCTCGGCGCGAGAGCGAGGCGTTGGCTAGGCGGGCGGCGCAAGATGCGGAGTCGCTGGCGCAGGTCGAAAGCCAAGTCACGCTTCTCGACGAGGAAGCCGACGCGCGCGCCGGCGCGCTTGCGGAGATGGAACGGACGTGCGCGGAAGGCCGGACCGAGTTGGCCTCTGCCCGTCGGAATCTCGAACAATCCACGGCCGGCGTGGCGTCGGCGCAAACGCGTATCGCCCGGCTCGAATCCGACATCGAATCTGCGCGCGTGCGAGCGCAGGATCTCGCGCACCGGCTGGAGGAGGTGTCGCATGACGATGCTACCTCGCTTGAGCAACTTGAGCGCATGACGGCCGAATCTGCGCAAGTCGAGGAGTATGTGGCTGAGCTACAAGCGCGCGCCATACAGCTCGTCGAGCAAAAGGCACAGGCCGAAGACTCCGTCGGTCGCCTGCGTGGCGAGGTCGCCCGCGGCGAAATCGAGCTTGAGACATTGCGCGAGGAGGCCCACCGTCGGCGCTCTCGGTTGCAGTCGCTGGCTGAGATCCAGGATCGCTACGAGAGCTTCCAGCGTGGCGTGCGCGCGATCATGCAGAAGGTGCGTGAATCGAACGCGCTTGGCGCCGACGGGGTGGGCGAGAATGGGGCCTGGACAACCCACGGCGTACGCGGCCTGGTCGCGGACATCGTCCAGCCGCCGCCCGAGCTCGAGACGGCGCTGGAAGCGGTTTTGGGCGAGCGACTTGGCAACATCATTGTCGAATCCCACGAAGTTGGGGTCGAAGCCATCGATTTTCTCAAACAGCGCAGCGAAGGTCGTTCCAGCTTCATTCCGATCTCGTTGCGCTCGGGAAGTCGATCAGGAACCGTGGTCTACGATGCCACGGGAGGCGTTTCGGTGGAGGCCGAGGCGACTCTCGTTCCGGTGGCTGCGGATTGGCCACGGGGCGAGGGCGTGCGCGGGCCGATGCTGGAGCTCATCGGCTTCGATCGGCATTACGATCGGGTCGCGGCCTATCTGCTTGGCGACGTCATCGTCGTCGAGGATCTGCGCAAGGCTCTGGAGCTGTGGCGGCAGACCAAGACCGAGAAGACGCTGGTCACCCTCGACGGCGAGGTCATCGATCCCCACGGCGTGGTGACCGGCGGCTCACGTGAATCCGCGGTGGCTGGCGTGCTGTCGCAAAAGCGCGAAATGCGCGAGCTCGAAGAGGTCGTGGCCCGACTCGAGCTGGACTATCAAGCGGCGCTAGGGCGGCACGTCAGCAACAAGCAGGCGCTGGCGGAGGTCTCGGGCACATTGGATGAGACCGTCGCAGGCATCCGCCGCGACGAGCTGGATCTTGCCGCGCAGAAGAAGGACGTCGATCGGCTCGCGCGCGAGCGTGCGCAGGCGGAGGCGCGACGGGCGCAACTTGCCGGCACCCTCGATAATCTGCGCAGCGCCACCAGCCAGAACCAAGCTCGCCTGGCCGAAGCGACATCGCAACTGGTCACCGAGCAAGAGCTTGCCATCAACCACGAGGCGACCGCCGAAGGGCTGCGGACTCAAGTTGCGACGTTGGCGGAAAAGGTCGACGCCCTTCTCGGCGAGCTATCGACCGTGAAAGTGTCGGCGGCGCAGGCTGGCGACCGAAAACGGACCGCGCGCGAAACGATGGATCGGCTGCGCCGCGAGATTGGTGAACACGCTGAGAGGCGCACCCAGCTCGACCAGGAAGCGACCACCGATCTCACGCGTGCGGAGACTTTGCGCGCGGAGGCCGAACAGCTTCGTCAAGAAGCGTCGCTGCTGCAGACCGAGCTGTCGGAACGAACGCGCGCCTACACCGAACGCCAGGGCACGGTGGAAGAGCGAAGCGGTGCGCTTGCCAGGCGCGATGCCGATCTCAAGACCACGCGGGCCGGCGTCGCCCGCCTGGCGCAGGATCTAGCTGCGCTCGATCTGCGTTGCCAGCAGGTTGCCATGCGGCTCGAAGCGCTCGACGAACAGTTGCGCGAACGCTATTCGGACATCGGCAAGGTGGCGGATGTTCTGCCGGAGTTCCATCTGCGCGTGCTGGCGGGCGAGGTCGAAGAGGCCCGCATCCGCGAGCTGCGCGGCATTGTCGAACGCATGGGCGATATCAATCTCACCGCCATCGAGGAATCTGCGGAGCTTCAGCAGCGCTACGATTTCCTCACGGCGCAGAAGGCGGATCTCGAATCGGCCATGAGCCGCCTCGAAACCGCCATCGACAAGATCAACCGCGCCTCGCGCAAGCGATTCCGCGAGGTGTTCGACACCGTGAATACGAAATTCCAGGAAGTGTTCCCGCATCTGTTCGGCGGCGGCAAAGCGCACCTCGCCCTCACCGACGAGAGCGACATGCTCGAAACCGGCGTCGAGATCGTGGCCAACCCGCCCGGCAAGAAGATGTTGCAGAACATCGAGTTGCTCTCGGGCGGCGAGAAGGCGCTGACGGCGGTGTCGCTTCTGTTCGCAATCTTCCTGGTCAAGCCGTCGCCCTTCTGCGTGCTCGACGAGGTCGATGCGCCGCTCGACGAAGCGAACGTCGGCCGTTTCAACCACGCCGTGCGTGAGATGACCGCGCATTCGCAGTTCATCATCGTCACGCACAACCAGCGCACCATGGAGATTGCCGACCGGTTGTGCGGCATCACCATGGAAGAATCGGGTGTCTCCAAGCTCGTCGCCGTGAACCTGCGCGGCAGAAGTCGCTCGAACGCGCCGGAAGAACCGCCGCAATCGATTGTTCCGTCCGACAACGGTGGCCTTGGACAGCCCGCGTCGGCTTGAGCCGGGCGTGCTCGTTGCCCCGGAACTGCCGTGATCGGCAGCCGCCGCAGCGAGGACACGCGGCGAATGCCGCAGCGGTGAAATGACACCTCGGAAATGGTCGCGCGGGGTTGACGGCTTCGCAGTCTATCAATACACTCACCAACTCTCAGACGGGCTCCGCATTCGCGGTCACACCGTCCACTTGAAAGGAGCATCATGGCTACCCACATTACCGACGAATGCATCAACTGCGGCGCTTGCGAGCCCGAGTGCCCGAACGACGCCATCAGCGAGGGCGATAGCAAGTACGTGATCGACCCAGCCCGCTGCAGCGAATGCGTAGGATTCTTCGACCACGAGGCTTGCCAATCGGTTTGCCCGGTCGAGTGCTGCGTTCCCGATCCCAGCAACAAGGAAACCGAGGAAGTTCTTCTCGGACGCGCCAAGCAGCTTCACGCGGACAAGAACCTTCCGGACTTGGCCGCCTTGCCTGCAAATCTCTCCCGCTTCCGCAAGGCGTAGTTTTCAAGAGATTCCGACCCAAGGGCTTTGAGCCGCGCAAGCGGTTCAGGGCCTTTGGTCGTTTCCGGTCAACAGATCGAAATGCACCTCCACTTTGTGAAGGTTGGCAAACGCCGTTGAGAAATCTAGGAAACGTTGCTTGCGCCAATGTTCGTAGTACCCCGTGCGCAAGCCGTCGCGGGCCTGTTCGAAGGTGACGTTCTCGGGCGGACGTTCCGCGATATAGCGAGCGACGAAGAAACCATCCTCATCCGCGATCATCGGAGTCGTGTCGCCAGGGAGGTGCAGTTTCGCAACTTGCACACCGACAGTTTTTGACAGCGGGCGGTCCAATCCTTGAAGGAAGCGCGCAAAGACGACCTTCCGCGACGACCACTTGCTGTCGTTGGCGACCGCAGCGAATTCGTCCAAGGTCTTGGGTGGGTGCGCGGCCAGAAAGGCAGCAAGATCCTGCGCGGCCTCGGTACGCTCCTTGCGAGGCGATTCTTTCATGCGGGCGCCGGTGTAAATGGCGAGAATGCCGATCTCGACCAGCCGTGAATGGACAAAGCTGTCCCGAGCTTTGTCGTACATGGGACGAAGAACCGAATCCGGCATGGCGTCGGGACGCAGGGTAGGTTCCAACTCGTTTTCCAGCAAGCGCTGGACAAGCGCGCTTGCGACGTCGGCGTCGGAGCTGTCGGCTGGTTTGAGTCCCGAGCCCCGAGCGCGCTCGGCGAGGAGGTTGAATTCAACCACATCGTCCAAGGCGGTCCGCGGTGGCTTGCCTGTCTGTTTCGCCACCGCCAGGACCTGGGTCGCGAAGAGCGGGACGCCGCCAACCCTGGCCACGACCGCGCCAAGATCGGAAGCAGGCGACGGCAGCCAATCCGTCACCGCAGGCTGCCGCGACGATGAACAGCTCCCAAGGCAGAGCATCAGGAAGAGAGGGCTGCAATACCGCACGCGGCGATGGTATCAGAAGGGCAATCTCCACGGCGAGAGGCGTAGCGATGAAGCGTGGAAATAGGGGGTATGGACTGATAGGTTGGTACGCCGAATGACGCCTTCTGAAACTTTTGTCGTTGCCATCGACGGTCCGGCCGGCGCCGGGAAGTCGACCGTCGCGCGTGCTCTGGCCAACCGCCTCGGCTACAACTTCTTGGACACAGGCGCCCTGTATCGAACAGTCGCGCTGGTGGCTAGCGAGAAGAAGATTTCCTGGGATGACGGTGTCCGGCTGGGCGATCTCACGCGCGGGCTGGAAATCGTGTTTGTCAACGAGGGCGAGCGAACCAGGATTCTGGCTAATGAGATGGACGTGACGGACGATATTCGCGCGTCGGAAATATCCGACGGTGCCTCCCGTGTGTCGGCTCTTCCCGACGTGAGATCCGGGCTGCTCGACCTACAGCGGCGGGTGGCGAGCCATGCCAACGTGGTGGCGGAAGGGCGGGACATTGGCACGGTGGTCTTTCCAAAAGCGCAGGCGAAGTTCTTCCTGATCGCCAACGCCGAGACACGCGCCCAGCGCAGAGCTCTGGAGCTGCAAGCTGCCGGCCGCCCGGCGGTGCTCGAAGCCGTCCTGGCTGAGATGCGCGCGCGCGACGCTCGCGATAGCAGTCGTGCGGCGGCCCCTTTGCGCCGTGCCGAAGACGCGGTCGAGATAGACTCGTCGGGACTGACGCCGGAAGAGGTGCTCGGCCGCATGATCGCCATTGTCCGGGCTCGCGGCGGATAGATCCAACGCGCCGTTCATGCAAGACTTGAAAGTCACCCGTGTCGCATCCGTTGACATGGGCATTCTGCAGAGGTAGCTTTCGCCGCCCTTCGCTATTCCTGATGGTCAGGATTGGCGACATTGAAAAACACGTGCCGGGCTGCGCTTAGGGCGTCGCTGCAATCCGGACCAGCCGGCCGTCAAAGCCGCGTTGCTAGAGATACAAAAGGATCCTCATGGTTGCTGTGCCTTCGTCTTCAGATGACACCTTAGACATGGAAGAGAGTTTTGCCGCGCTTTTTGAAGAGTCGCTCAAGCGCGACGAGGTGAAGGAAGGCGAAATCGTCAAGGGCAAGGTCATTCACGTTGGCAAAGACAACGTCGTCGTCGACATCGGCTACAAGTCGGAAGGTACCATCGCCGCGTCGGAATTCATGGTCGACGGGCAGATGACGATCAAGCAAGGGGACGTCATTGATGTCTTTCTTGAGAGTCGCGAGGACGCCAACGGTCTCTGTGTCGTTTCCAAGGAAAAGGCCGACCGGCTCAAAGTATGGGACGAAATCTCGGCGGCGTGTGAGCGCGACGAGCTCATCGAGGGAACCATCGCCACGCGAGTCAAGGGCGGCTTGTCCGTCACCATCCGCGGCGGCGTGAAGGCGTTCTTGCCCGGATCTCAAGTCGATCTGCGTCCCGTGCGCAATCTCGACAACTTGCTCGGCAAGAGCCATCGCTTCAAGGTCATCAAGTTCAACAAGAAGCGCGGCAACATCGTACTTTCTCGTCGCGTGCTGCTCGAAAAGGAGCGCGCCGAGCTCAAGGGGCAGACGCTCGAGAAGCTCAAGGAAGGCCAGGTCGTCGAGGGCATCGTCAAGAACCTCACCGAGTATGGCGCCTTCATCGACCTCGGCGGTATCGACGGCCTGCTGCACATCACGGACATGTCGTGGGGCCGCGTGACCCATCCCTCGGAGCTGTTCCAGGTGGGCGATCACGTGCGGGTCAAGGTGCTCAAGTTCAACTCCGAGACCGAGCGGGTGTCGCTCGGCCTCAAGCAGATGATGGAAGATCCCTGGACCCACGCCCAGGCCAAGTACCCGCCGGGAACCGTGGTGCGCGGCAAGGTCGTCTCGCTCAAGGACTACGGCGCCTTCATCGAGATCGAGCAGGGCATTGAAGGTCTCATTCACATTTCGGAAATGTCGTGGACCCGTCGGGTGAAGCACCCGTCGAAGATGTTGGCCATCGGCGACACCGTCGAGGCCGTCGTGCTCGACATCGATCCGACGCAGAACCGGATCAGCTTGGGCATGAAGCAGCTTGAGCCCAATCCGTTCGCGTCGCTCAAGGAAAAGTATCCGCCCGGAACCGTGGTCAAGGGCATCGTTCGCAATATTGCCGACTTCGGTATCTTCGTCGAGATCGAAGAAGGAATCGACGGTCTCGTGCACGTGTCCGACTTGTCCTGGACCCAGCGGGTGAAGCACCCGTCGGAGCTTTATCAGAAGGGCGACGAGGTTGAGGCAGTCGTGCTCAACATCGAGTTCGACGGCGAAAAGCCCAAGGTGTCGCTCGGCATCAAGCAGCTGGTTCCCGATCCATGGGATCGCATTCCGTACGACTACCCGGCGGGTAAGATCGTCGAGTGCAAGGTCCTTAAGGTGCTCGACTTCGGCGCCTTCGTCGAAATCGAGCGGGGCGTGGAGGGTCTTATCCACGTGTCCGAGTTCTCCGACGAGCGCGTCGAGGATCCCAAGCAGTTCGTCAAGAT
>Ga0182027_10005453_pt1 | contig 19331 bp, 12 predicted proteins | sample 712E1DmetaG_FD_121300 | JGI IMG/M metagenome (GOLD analysis project Ga0182027, IMG submission 121300) | Permafrost microbial communities from Stordalen Mire, Sweden - 712E1D metaG (Illumina Assembly) | ecosystem: Environmental > Terrestrial > Soil > Wetlands > Permafrost | place: Sweden...
GCCGAGTCGTGGCCATGCCGAGACTTGGCGGTCTGCATCATCGCTACGATCTGGCCGCCTGAGCATCAGCTGCAAACACTTCTCGCCGAAGTTGAAGAGGGACAGCGGGAGAGGTTTGCCCGCCGACCCTGCTTTGTGCGCTTCGCCATGTTTTCAATGTGCTTTGTGGCCACCGAACATCCCTTTCCCAACCGAAAACTGCTGCCAAAACGACCGTCAATTTCACGAATCCTGTTCTCATTACGCCCGGATGGAATTTTGGCGAGGCATACCTCCAATTTCAACTGCCAAGCCGGCAAATCCGCATTTGCCATCAATTCTTCCGGCGAGATGAACGCCTGCCTGAACTTGTCCAAGCCGGCGGCGCGGCCGCTCGATACCGATTTTCGCGCAGCCTGGGAAGGTTTGCAGCACTTTGTAGACGACGCGCCGCCTCTCGGCTCCCTCTGCCTGGCTTGCGACATGCGAGGCTACTGCCCGCGCTGTCCGGCGTGGTCGGCTATGGAAACTGGCACATTGACCGAGCCGGTGCCCTATCTTTGCAGTATTGCCCGCGTGCGCAAGGAGCGTTACGAGGGAATGCGGCCATAAGCGCCGCAGGAGAAGCGCGGAGTAAGAAGCGTCTTTTCGGGATTTGTCGCTCTGGGACACCCCCCAAAAAATAATTGGATCAATTTGATCCTTTTACAGCCTTCTTACGCGAATGGCGCGTACTATGCGAAGAAGTAGCTCGATCCCCCGAGCTTCAACCAGACAACCATGCGGAGTGCAAAGGAGACATTCATGCTCTTGGGCGTTCAATCTTCCTCACTGCGAGCCCGAATTGTGTACGGACTCATCGCGGCATCAGCTCTCACGTCTTTAGCGAAAGGTCCGGCCTCTCAGCCAGCAGACAACCCTGCGGCGAAGAAGGCGCAAGTGGCCCAAAACTACGGAAGAATCCCGCTCAGCTTTGAGGCCAACCGAGGTCAGGCTGATAAGACCGTGAAGTTTCTTTCCAACGGCAGCGGTTATTCGCTGTGTCTTACGGATTCGTCCGCGGTATTGGCACTGACCAAACCGGAGGTCTCAGGCGCGAAGCCCCGCCAAACCGCCGAAAAAGGACTGAAGCCCGCTTTGGCGCACCCGGCCGGGAAGACCGATGTAGTACGGATGGATCTGGCGGGCGCCAACCGCGCAATGCAAGTCACAGGCAGCGATCCGCTCCCTGGCACTGCCAACTACTTCATCGGTAACGACCCGGCCAAATGGCACAGCGGCGTGCCGACCTTTGCCAAGGTGAAATACGCCGGCGTCTATCCGGGCATCGATCTGGTCTACTACGGCAATCAGCGGCAGTTGGAATACGACTTCGTGATTGCGCCGGGAGCCAGCCCGAAGCCAATCCGGCTTGAATTTGCGGGAGCCAAGAAGCTCGATCTGACTACCGATGGAGATTTGACCATTTCAGCAGCGAACGGCCAGATCGCGTTTCACAAACCCGTCGTCTATCAAGTGAAGGACGGCCTGCGCCAGCCGGTTGAGGGGCAGTTCGCGATGCTGGCCAAGAACGCGATTGGCTTCACGCTGGGGCAGTACGATCACTCGAAGCCGTTGGTGATCGACCCGGTACTTTCCTACTCCACCTACCTCGGCGGCAGCCTCAGCGACGGCGCCAATGGCATCGCCGCAGACAGTTCCGGCAATACCTATGTGGTGGGCAGCACCTTTTCGACGAATTTTCCCGTGACAACTGGGGCATTTCAGTCGGTGAACAACGAGCCCTCCAACTTCCAATGCGTTTTTGTCACCAAGCTCAACCCAACCGGCACGGCGCTGGTGTACTCGACCTACCTCGGCGGGAGCGGCGCCCCCCCCAACAACAACGCCCAGTATGGCGATGTGGGCCAAGGCATTGCCGTGGACGGCTCAGGCGACGCCTATGTGACCGGCCTTACGCAGTCGACGAGTTTTCCCATCACAACGGGTGCGTATCAAACTGTGAACAACAGCACCCTCACCGACGAAGTTTTTAACGGCTTTGTGACCAAGCTCAACGCGACAGGCACGGCGCTGGTGTACTCAACCTACCTCGGCGGCAGTAGCCTGGATTACGCCTCCGCCATTGCCGTGGACACCTTGGGCAACGCTTATGTGACCGGCAGATCGACGTCGGGCAATTTTCCCACGATAGCGGGCGCGTTTCAGGTTATCAATCATGCCTCGAGCTCGTGGTACAACGCATTTGTTACCAAGCTCAACCCAACCGGCACGGCCCTGGTGTACTCGACCTACCTCGGCGGCAGCTCCTATGGCGCTACCGGCGCGGGAATTGCCGTGGACAGCTCGGGTGACGCTTATGTGGCCGGGAGTGCAGCTTCGACGGATTTTCCGATCACAAATGGAGCGTTTCAGACCACGAATTTCGCCGCCGCAGCAGCAGGTCCGCAGACCGTCGCTTACAACGTGTTTGTGACCAAGCTCAACCCAACCGGCACGGCGCTCGTGTATTCGACTTTCCTGGGCGGCGCCACCGACGATTACGGCGCCGGCATTGCCCTGGACGGCTCGGGAGACGCCTACGTGACCGGCACTGCCTGGTCGTCGAATTTTCCGGTGGCGGGGAGCCCTTTTCAGTCCACCAACAAAGCCCTCGCCAATGACGCTCCAAACGGATTTGTCACCGAGGTGAACCCGGCCGGCACCGGCCTGGTGTATTCGACTTTCCTGGGCGGCACCGGCATACCGCCCCAGCCCTGCGGCAGTGGCTGTACTTCAAGCGGCTCAGGAGATTCCGGCAGCGCGATCGCCGTGGACGGCCTGGGTGACGCCTATGTGACTGGCGATGCTATTTCGTCGAATTTTCCCACCACATCGGGCGCTTATCAGACCGTGAATAACGCGGCGGGCCTCTTGGCGAGTAAAGGCACCATCGGTATAAACGCCTTTATCACCAAGCTCAACCCAGGTGGATCGACGCTGCTGTACTCGACCTACCTCGGCGGCAGTACCCAGGATTCCGGCTACGGCATTGCCCTGGACGGCGTGGGCGGCGTGTATGTAGCTGGCCAGACATCATCGACGAATTTTCCCACGACAACGGGCTCTTATCAGCCCGCATTCGCCGGCGGCGCTAGCGATGCCTATATCGCCAAGCTGGCGATCGGCTCCGTACCCACGACCATCGCCACCACAACCACGCTCACGTCGAGCGCCAATCCGCAAGGGCAGGGCAGCGCAATCACCTTTACGGCCACGGTTACGCCGGATACCGGCACTGCGATCCCAAGCGGCAACGTGGTCTTCAGCGTGGACGGCGTCTCTGCTTCTACAGATGCACTGGGCGGCAATGGAGAAGCGACCTACTTAACCTCCAGCCTGACCACCGGACCACACACCATCTTGGCCAGCTACGATGGCAGCAGCGCTTATGCCGCCAGCAGCGGCAACCTGACGGAGACAATCAGCCAGCTGCTAGCCTCCACAACCACTTCGATCGCACAGAGCGCGAGCCCAGGCAACTACACACTGACGGCAACGGTGGTGGGGTCCGGATCCCTGGCTGCCGCGCCGACCGGAACGGTGTCCTTTCTGGACACAAGCAACGGCGATGCCGTGCTGGGAACGGCGACGCTGGGCGCCGGGAAATCAGGAGCGCAGACCTGGACAAACACCCAGACGCCAGCGACGGAACCCGCGCCGCAGTCCATCGTGGTGGGAGACTTCAACGGCGACGGAATCCCCGACATCGCCGCTGGGTCCAACGGCTACGTAAGCGTCCTGATCGGCAAGGGAGACGGCACGTTCAAGGCCGCCAACAATCTAGCTGCTTTGAGCAACAATCAGTCGATGGCGGCAGCGGCGTTTGTCACCGGCGGACCCACGGGCATCCTGACCATAAGCAACAGCGCCACGGCATCCAACAACGCTCAACTGATCCTCAGCAACGGAAGCGGTGGAGAAACCGTTCAGGCTCCATTCAGCCTTCCGTGCGGATCTGCTTCAGCAGTCGTCACCGGGGACTTCAATGGAGACGGAAAGCCGGATTTTCTGGTCGCCTGCCAGGAATTTGGCAACTCCGTCTTCGCCATTTACTTTGGCAATGGGAACGGAACATTTGGTACGCCGACGATTATTCCCACCGGAAGCGCGATACTCGCGATCGGGGCAGGAAACTTTCGTGGGAACGGCAAGATGGATATTGCCGTGTTGGGCGCCCTTGCCGGTACATCGGACCTGCAGACCATCTCGGTGTGGGAGAACGATGGCAGCGGAAACTTCTCGGCTGGGCCGTCGGTGACGTCCACTGGAATGAGTCCCACTTCGATGGTGGTGGCTGATTTCAACGGAGATGGGAAGGCCGATCTGGCTCTGGTGAACAGCGGCGGCGGCAACGTATCGATCATGCTGAGCGCCGGCAACGGGACATTCACGCAGGCAGCGAGCCCTCAGACGGGTTCCTCTCCGAGTTCGATCGCAGTGGGCGACTTCAACGGCGACGGCATTCCGGACCTGGCCGTGTCCAACAGCGGCGACAACACAGTGACCATCCTGCTGGGCAACGGCGACGGGACGTTCACGGTCGGGGCGACCCCCCCGACGGGGAGCACTCCTTCTGCCTTGGCGGTGGGAGATTTCATCACGGGCGGCGGGTTAGGTGTGGCCGTAGCCAATAGTGGCGCAGTCGGCGGATCGGTGACGGTGCTCAACCAGCAAACGGCGCAGACGGCAACGGCGACCGCAACTGGGATTTCGCCTGCCGGCTCGGGTGCGCACCTGGTGGAGGCAAGCTATCCGGGAGACTCTAACTATGCCGCCAGCGTGTCGGGCACAACCAGCCTGAATGCCCAGGCTCTCTCGACGACGCTGACGTTAACACCAAACCCAACCAGTTCAACGGTTGGCCAGCAGGTGTTGCTGACCGCAACCTTGACCCCGTTTAGCTCTGGAGGCAACAGCACCAACGGAGAATCGGTCACCTTCTACAGTGGGAGCACCAGCCTGGGCACCGGTACGCTCAGCAGCGGCGTGGCTACGCTGAACACCACTGCGCTTCCCACGGGTACCGATAGTCTGACGGCTAAATTCGGCGGCGATGCGAACTTCAATGCCAGCACCTCGACGGCGGTCAACTTTGTGGTGTCGGCCACTGCACCCGCGGCTACGCCCACCTTCAGTGTCCAGACCGGTACCTTCGCCTCTACCCAGAGCGTGACCATCACCGATGCTACTGCCGGCGCAACCATCTACTACACCACCAACGGAACCACGCCGACCACTTCGTCCACCATGTACACTGTCGCAATCTCCGTGCCGGCAACGGAAACAATCGAAGCCATTGCGACGGCCACCGGCTACACCAACAGCGCAGTTGCTTCGGCTACCTATACCATCACCATCCAGACACCGACGGCCGCCACGCCCGTCTTCTCACCGGCTGCCGGTACCTACACCTCTACCCAGAGTGTGACCATCACCGATGCCACTGCCGGCGCAACCATCTACTACACCACTGACGGAACCACGCCAACCACTTCGTCCACCATGTACACTGTCGCAATCTCCGTGCCGGCAACGGAAACAATCGAAGCCATTGCGACGGCCACCGGCTACACCAACAGCGCAGTTGCCACCGCCGACTACATTATCGTGGCCGCCGCGCCTGGCTACACGCTGAGCACTTCTCCGTCCTCGCTCACCATCAAGAGCGGCTCGACGGGAAGTACGGTGATCACGCTGACGCCTGTCGGCGGATTTACGGGCACTGTCAACTTCGCCTGCGGAACATTACCGTCCGAGGTCACCTGCAGCTTCGCGCCCACCAGCTTGACGGTCCCTTCCAGCGCGCCGCTGACCACCACGCTCACCGTCGGCACCACCGGAACCGCCACCGCTTCCCTCCGCAATGGCCCAGCAGGAGGCGTGCTTCCCGAAATATTTGCAGCCCTGATTTTGCTGCCTCTTGGCTTCATGCGGCGCATGCTTCGCGCCAAAATGACCGGAAGTCCGTGGCTCGCATGCTTGCTTCTGCTTGCAGGAGCGACCCTTGCCGCAGCAAGTCTACTCGGAATGGCCGGGTGCGGCGGATCAGGAAAATCATCCACACCGGCGGGAACCTACAGCATACCCATCACTGTAACCAGTGGCGGGACAACAGTCCCACTTAACCTGTCGATCACTGTTCAGTAGCAAGCCGACGCAACGAGACACATTCAAGAAGAGGTGCGGACCAGCAAACTGGTTCGTACCTCTTCTCGGTTGCGGATACAGGGAAAGCGCCATCGCCCCTGCCAGGGGCGCGGCGGGAGGAATCCTGCATTTTTCGCCTGATCAGGACCGGGAAACGCCTTTCTCGTAGCTTTACTTCGAAGTGATTGGCCAACCGGAAACTGGTCACTCACCGCCGTTCCTTCCTCACACGGTCCGATCATTATTGAAAGCAGATCATCTGGTGCAAACCTGTGGTTCGCCAAAATGGCGATCTGCTGTCGAATCATGCAGATAGATTGTGTGTCCACTTTGGTCTGTTTCCGTGAAAAACGGGTCTCATGCTGCGTCGTCTAACGCCTCTGTCTGTATTGTCTACTCAGCTTCTTCGCTCTCGCCGCTACCTCACCTGGAGAACTTGGCGCCTCGGCCAAAAACTTGTTGTTTTGAAGCAGAGGCGTCCGCAACCACGATTTGCTGCTTCTGACCTGAGGCTCGCCAAGATGCCGATCTGCCTTCAAATCAAGCAGCTAACAGGTGCGCTGGATGTGGTTCGCCAGCATCGGGCAGTCTGATCTTCAGCATGACGCTAGCGCATCTGTCCTGGAAACAGAGGGTTATCTTTGTGCACTTGCCCAGAACCATTGAGAATTCAAGGGCATAGTGGCCCAAGATTATCTCAGGATTCCGGCCTGTAGTCGATTTTGTAGCTGTAGAATCCTCAAAAAACCACAAGGTTCAATAAGCAGGTCTTTTTGAGCAGAAAATAAAGTATAGAAAATAAAGGCTATGCTGGTCGGGGCGGAGGGATTCGAACCCCCGACCCTCTGCTCCCAAAGCAGATGCGCTACCAGGCTGCGCTACGCCCCGACTGTCCTCTTCGATTGTAGCGCGGATTGGTTTATTGTTGCGCCCGGGAGACTGCCGTGCCACTTCCACTTAACGGCTGACCAGCCAGGCCAGAAGCCACAGCACCAGCACCACGGGCACCGCGAAGACCAGCGCCAGAGCCGCGGCCAGCAAAAGCAGAAATGCCCAGTCGCGTCCGGTATGGCGGCGGGGCTCGCCCAGGTGGCGGCAGAGCAGGCGATAGTTGCGGCGGTTGGCCTTCCAGGCGATGTCAAAGATGTCGCCGAAGAGGGGAATGGAGCCCACCAGCACGCCGATGCCGAGATTGGCGGCCATGCGCACCAGAGTGACGTAGGGAACGCCGCGAATCCAGGCGGCCAGGGGAATGACCAGCGAGAGCAGGCCGGCCAGCACGTCGCCCAGGCCGGGAACCAGCCCTATGATCCCGTCCAGGCCGAAGCGGATGCCGGTGCCGGGGACGACGAAGGCTTCGTCCAGCAGAATTTCCAGCCCGTGCAGGGTGCGGTCGCGGAAGAGCCAGGCGCCTCGGTTCCAGCGGTCCGCTGCCGGAGGGGCGGCCGGTGCCAGGGAGTTGGCCGGGATTGGATCGGGGCGGGGCATGCGTACTCCGTTGGTGTGGGCCAGACTTTCCAACCTGATTCAATGCTACAATCGTAAGGATATACGGCGGCTATAGTTCAGTGGCAGAACGCCTGTCTGTGGCACAGGATGTCGAGGGTTCGATCCCCTCTAGCCGCCCCAATTTTTTCACGGACCACACTGGCTGCGAGCACTTGTTTCTGAATCCCCGAGTTTCCGTGACCCTGAAAATCCCTGAAAACACACTGGTTGACGATTCCGCCCCCGGATTGCCGGAGTGGCTCACCCCGTTTGAGCCGAGGCGCGGGCTGAGCAACGGCCACTTGCAGACGATTGTCGGGAATTATCTTCCCCGGCCGGCCTTCCGGCTTGCGACCGTCTCTGAGACGGTGGAGGTGGATTCGGCCGATGGCAGCCGCGTGCTGTGCCATTGCCACTGGCAGCCGGAGCCGGCCACCCATTTGACCGTGGTGCTGGTTCACGGTCTCGAAGGCTCGTCGAACTCGCAGTACATTCAAGGCATCGCGGCGCGGGCATGGGATGAAGGCTTGAATGTCATCCGCATGAACATGCGCAACTGCGGCGACACGGATGAATTGACGCCCACGCTCTATCACTCCGGGCTTTCGGGCGACGTGGGCGCGGTGGTGCGCCACTATGCGGAGCGGTTAGGCCTGGAGCGGGTGGCGCTGGTGGGTTATTCCATGGGCGGCAACCTGGTGCTTAAACTGGCCGGAGAGTGGGGCAGCGGGCCGCCCTTGTTTGCCGTGGCCGCCGTTTGCCCGGCCATCGATCTGGCTCCCGGCGCCGACGCCCTGCACGAGCCGCTCAACCGTGGCTATGAGTGGAACTTTCTGGGCAGGCTGATGGCGCGCTACGCCCGCAAGGCGAAGCTGTTTCCAGGCATCTATGTGCCCCCCAGCGAGATCGGGCCGGTGCGCTCGATTCGCCAGTTCGACGACAAGATTGTGGCCCGTTACTGGGATTTCCGCGATGCCGATGACTACTACGACCGCGCTGCTTCAGCCAGGTTGGTGGACAGGATCGCCGTACCCACGCTCATTCTCAATGCCCAGGACGATCCCTTCATTCGCCTCTTGCCGGAGACCCGTGCCAAGCTGCTGGCCAACCCGCACGTAACCTTGATCGAGACCCGCCACGGAGGCCACTGCGCCTACCTTTCTCGCGAGAGCGGCAACGAGATTCACTGGGCGGAGGCGGGCGTGATTCGGTTTTTGCTCTCTGTGGCAGGGCAACCAAATGGAAGCTGACTGGGAGTTCGAGGTGGGCGGCGATGCGCCGGTCATCGAGGGTCAGTGGCCCGGATTTATTGACCTGCGCAGCAGCCCGGAACGCGCCAGGCAGTTGCCTGAGGCCACTCAACTGCCCGCATTGGCCGAAGCCCTTGAAAAGCTCAATCTGTCCACTTCGCCGGTCTGGACCTCAAAATGCGATTTCTGGCCGCAGCTTGAATCGGATGCATTCGATTCCGACGAGCTGGATGCGTCACCCGGAAGCGCCGCCTGCGCCATGGGCTGTTACATCGATCTCCTGCCGAAGACCGATCAACAATGGGCCGCGCCGGACCTGGCCGCCGCCGCTTGCAAGCACGTGTGCGGTCTGTTGCACGCAGTTCCGTTGCGCTGCTGCCGCGCTGATCTCGTGATCCGGCGCGCATTCATCACTCCGGAGCTTATGAGCCTGGGAATTTCCGCCTACATGACCGCCTGCGGCGAGTCCGAATCTGAGTCCGCTGTTGCTCTTCAGGCGGCTCTGGCAGCATTTACAGGTGCGCTTTGCGGTCACTCGACGTTAGAATGAGTTGTACAGGGGCGAGTAGCTCAATTGGATAGAGCACCGGCCTTCTAAGCCGGGGGTTGTGGGTTCAATCCCCGCCTCGCCTACCATTTAGAATCAATAGTTTACTATATAGTTGCCATTTCCTCTACTTCCGGCTGTGGGGGATTTTGTGGGGAGTCTCCTTCAATTTCGCCACTGGTGAGGAAGTCCACAGCGCGGCGCTTGGCTTCATTGCGCGTGTGCGAGTACCGTTCCAGCATCTTCCGGCTCATCCATCCTGAAAGCGCCGTGAGGGTGGAATCTGCCACCTTTGCTTCGCCAAGCCTGGAAACGAACGTGTGGCGGAGATCGTGGAGGCGGCAAGTGACCCCGGCAGACTTCCGGCAAGCGGACCATGCGACCTTCCAGCTTCCAATCGGTTTCTCAGGGTCACGATTCCAAACGGCAACCGCACCGTTCAAATAGCCTTCTTCACCATCAAGCCCGTATCGCTCCGTGGGGAAAACAAAATGGTCCGGCAGAGGATTATCGGATTGCGCGCGCCATTCCACCAGAGTGTTGAAAGCGCCCTGGTTCAGCGGAATCATGCGCCCTTCGCCACCTGGAGTCTTGGAGCGGCCAACGGTAATGCTCCGCTCCAGCAAATCCACTTGCCTCCATTGGAGCATTCGCAACTCACTAACTCGCATCCCGGTATTGAGCAAGAGCACTAGCGCGGGATAGAGCGATTGGCTGCGGCTCTTCTTTGCCGCTGTGAGCATCCGGTGAACTTCATCTGGGGTGAGAGCCTTGCCGGTATCTTCCCGTTCGCGCAGAGGCCGATAGTCCGGCTCCAGCAAATGCCATAGCCGATGCTTGCGGAGGATCATTCGCAACACTGCGGTTTCCATGTTGATTTCTCGCCCGGACGCACCAGCCTTTTGCCGGTCACGTTGGAAGCGCGAAACGTCTGACGCGGCAATGTCACTCAGGAGCAGCTTGCCGAAAACGGGTTTCAGATGCCCCAGCTTCATTTCGTAAATCTCTCGCGTTGAATCGCTCCAGTGCGCGCTCTCCGCCAGCCAAGCCTTCGCCGCCGCATTGAACAGCAGCGCCTTTTGCCGCCGGACCCCGCCAGCCGAAAGCTCCAGCTTGCGGCGGCGCTCCCGTTCGATCTGGATAGCCGCTGTCTTGCTGCTGGTGCGCGCAGGCTCCCGTATGCGCTGGCCCTGGAAACTGAATTCGTACCACCATCTTCCACCACGTTTGAAGAGACTCATAGCTACACCTTTCCGCCCTTTCGCGCGGCTCCTGATTTATGATCCGGCTTCGACCCAAGAGAGAGCCTGAAAGCCCTCTTGCCCATTTTTTTTGGCCTGTTCCGATTCACACCGGCCTGCTTGCACTTGTCTGAGCAATGTTCCCTTTCTTGCCATCGTCCGACCCGTTTTCCAGCCCCTAAGCGAAAAACTATCCCGCACTCAGGACACTTTTTGTATTCAACCCCGTTCCAGTAGTCCGCGTAGATAGAAGCGGCAATGGCCTGGAGAGAACACTGCGCCTCAATCACCAAAACTGGCATCAACGCCGTTCGCGGAAGCGAGAATTCAAATCCCGGTCTAGCGTCCGCGTCTAGGAGTACGCGACCTGCTTTGAGAAGCTCCAGAGCCTCTTTCCACTCCTCTGGGCCTTTTGGAACCCATCGAATTGAACAAGCATTCTCTGGTGGTCTCCGGAACCATGCACACAGCGCCTTGAGTCGCTTCACACGCCGTTGCTCGTATTCAATCTCGCTCTGCTTGATCCGCGCGGCCTCCTCCGGGGTAAGATGAGCTGGCTCCCACGTCGAAGCCGCATCTTCCGACGCTTCTCTTATTCCAACCCCGTCGAAAAATGAGCTGGGGTAAAGTCCCGTGAGAGCCGTCAAGACCTCCGCAGATTCTCCGCTCCTGTTGCCATCCCGAAGCGCGGAGGATAGTGCCTCCCGCTTTTCCTTCACCAGTATGAGTTTGGTGAATTCTTGCCACCGCTCGAATTCCTTGAGGGTGATCCTGTCGCTCACCGGCGAGAAAGGCCCCATGACTCTGAGGAAGTCGAAGGCCACGTTCCAGCCTTGCGCACAGAGAAACTTATCCCGAAGCGCAAACGCATTGACGGGCTTCTTTTCGTAATCATCTGCGAACGGAACTTTCACGTCGAAGATGTGATCTTCGCCGCGCACTGTATGCGTTACGCTCCCCGGCGCAATCCGGTAATCGACAATCACCTGCATCGCTGAAAGCGATTTCTCTGGCGGCGGGCTTTTCCGTACGTCCACAGCTTCCCTCAGACGCTCCAACTCCGCATCGGCTCTCTGGGCCGCATCTAACTGCCGACTTTCCAAAGACATAACTGATGAATCTGTTTTAGCATCTATTCCGCTTTTCTGAATCGGTATATCGTCGTAATTGGTCACGAACCAAAGTTAACACAAGTGGAGGGAAGATGCCACCAGCAAAACTGCTCAAAGTGCCGGAGGCGGCAGCAATGCTCGCTCTATCGCAGAAAACCGTATGGCAATGGATTGGCGAGCGCCGAATCGGGGTCGTGAGGCTGGGCCGCGCTGTTCGCGTTCCGCCGTCAGAGATTGAGCGGCTCATGGAAGAAGGCACGACCCCGGCGATTAAGTAAATGGCCGAACTGGTCCCCATCAAATCCTTTGCCAGCCCCAAAGGATCAAACTCAGGGCAGGCAAAGCCTGGCCCCAATTCGCAGCCCGCAATCGTTGCGCGGTTCGCAGCAAAAGACTACGTGCTAAAACTTACGGTAGCGCCGGACGGTTCAAGAATCACCTCTACCGAAAAGAACGTCGCCATGCTTCTGGCTCAACATTTCAACCCGGACCTGGGCATCGCCTGGCCTTTCGTGGGGACACTCGCCGAAGAAGCTTGCATCTGCGAACGCCACTGCCGACGAACCCTTGCGAGTCTCGAACGAAAGAAAGTGATCCAACGGATTCCCACGCGGCGCAATGACAAAAGCGGGCAGACCTCCAACGAGTATTTCTTTCCCGCGCTCGGAAGTCCGCCTCAGACGCCAGAGGCAAAAGCGCGCCGCCTGGAAATACAGAAGGTCTCGCGGACCCCAATGACGCCAATGACCGGGAGGCGCGGACAAACGCGTCCGGTAGCGGCGGACACATCCGTCCGTCCGGCTCGGAGAAATGCGACCGGGGAACCCGGACACGGGCGTCCGCCCATAGAGTCTTTAGGGAAGTCATTAGGAGATTGTTTTATGGATTTGAAAGGGGAGGCCCCAGCGGATCTTCGGGGGAAAGGGTGTCAGGATGTCACCCTTTCGGCACCTTCTTCAGCGCCAGCCGTGCGCAACCGCGCCGCAAACGTGCAACCAGCCAAATCCCCAAAAGCCATTTCTAAGAATGGAAAAGCACCATTAGCAGATTTGGGTCTCGCTCGAAATGTTTGGAACTCGGCAATGGAAAAAGTGCGCTCTGCCTACGGTGCCAATGAATTCAAGAAATATCGTTTCCGTGATGTGACTGTGGTTTCAGCTGATGAAGATGGCGCTGGCATTATCCATCTGACTTTGCGCACCCCCGCACCAGAGAAAGCGGAGATGGGAATTGCAAAGCACGAAACTGTGATCTCACAAGCTCTATGCGGCTATTACGGTCGAACAGTCAAACTCCGGGTAATTCGTGATTAGGAGTATTTACTTCACGCCACCGACCACAAGATGTAGTGTCCTGTGGCGATTGGTAACGGAGTCAAAAAAGAGAGAAGTAAGCAAAACCTGCCTGACGGCGGTTGGGGGTATATATGAATACTGTTTTAGATGGAGAAGTTGCCGAATCGGGCAATAGGGCGGAATATAGGGGAAGTGAAGAGCGATATAGCAATGGTGTGCGAAAGCATTTTCAAACGCTGGAGGTGAAGGTATCAATGGTATCCCTCAAATGGGGTGACGCTCTTTCGACACTTCTTCCCGGTGCGCTGGCGCTCCTAGCCATCTCCTCATGGTTGCCATCGTTAGCTGATCTTTTTAAGAATATGGCAAGCGTTGGCGTCGCTGAGGGCTTCGCTCTGTTAATCGCTGCCGCCCTGCTTGGAGGTGTATTGGAGGCGCTAACTAGAATTTCATGGGAAAAGTTCCTAGTATGGAAACACCCACCATGTGATGCGCTTAGCAGGCTTAGCAATGAAAACTTACCCCTGTATGAGCGCGGCGTCCAGAGTTCTTATAAATATGTGACGTTCTACGCCAACTCCGCATGGGCAGTCATTCTGTTGCTGTCTGCCAAATTGCATGACGATTTTAAGTTCTACTGGCCTTTGGCTCTACTGTTGCTCGTCATTGTGATGATTTTATTTAGGGCCTCCTATGTTCAGTGGGTGTACTATGTGAACTATCAAAAGAAGGTTTTTGGGAGGGAAGATGCTCAAAAATGATCCGCCGTCGGGAACTAGGATTCGGTTCCTTCAGAGTTTACGTAAGGTCGCGGCCGACGAAACTGGCACACTGGTACGGCCACTGAGAAAATACCTGACCGAGAGCGCAGACGATCAGTTTGAAGTTAACGTTCGTGGAGAAATTATCGTTGTCAGCCGTTCGCAGATTGTAGAAGTAAACCCATCCGCTCACAGCTTGTAGTTCTGTGGGTAAAATGCTGCACGACTCCCGCTAAAGTCTGGCAACTGATGATTTTGTCCGACTTTAGAGGGAGTCAAGTATATAGTTCCCATAAGGCTGAGGGTCTAACGTCATCGGTGAACCACAGCGCAGGCATTTCACGGGTTTGCTTTCTTCGGCCATCGATCTATTCCTCCAACCATCAATCCTACCACCTAGCAGACTACAACAGGTTGTGGTCGGTGGCCTCAAGTAAATACCCCTATTCGTGATTGACTTGGGAATGCCCAAAACGATCAAGGCCAGATTCCGAGCGCGAACGCCGGACCGCAACCAACGGCAGGGGGTATGGGGGTCAAATCCCTAGCGGTTCGATTCACTAGACCGTGATGGAGTGGCGCTCGCACATCCACAAAATGAAACTTTTTTCGGGAAATCAGCCGCAAATTCGCAGCGCTTCCATCCCACCGCAGGGCACGGCGCGCAAGGCCAGAAACTGCCCTCTGGTGCGCTCACACTGGCAGAGACGGCGGCGCGCGTGGCCTTCTATGCGGGGAGCATCCCGCAAAATACTCCCCAAACCCGCCGCCCTCTGCGAGAATTGATCTTCACCCAAGAGTTACCCCGCCATGCCTCTATCGCTCGCTGAATTCGTCACCCGCTGGAAAGCCAGCACGCTCACAGAGCGCGCCGCCGCTCAATCCCACTTCATCGACCTCTGCGAAGTGCTCCACCAGCCGCACCCTGCCGCCGCCGATCAAACGGGAGATTCTTACACCTTTGAAAAGGGTGTCTCCACTTCCAAAGGCGGCAAGGGATTTGCCGATGTGTGGAAGCGCGGGCATTTCGGATGGGAGTACAAGGGCAAACATAAGGATCTGAAAGCGGCCTACCTCCAACTCAATGACTATCGGGAAGACCTGGAGAATCCGCCCTTGCTGGTGGTCTGCGATCAAGACCTCTTCGAGGTCCATACAAACTTCACTGGCACCCGCCCGCACGTCTACCGCTTCACCCTTGACGATCTGCTCTCCAACGCGCCCACGGCCTCTTGCGCACTGCCACCGTTGGAAGTCCTGAGAGACACATTCACCGATCCCGAACAACTCCGCCCGGAGCGCGCCGCCGCCCGCGTCACAGAATCGGCGGCAACGGAATTTGCCAAACTCGCCACGAGCCTAGAGCAACGCGGCCATGAACCCCAAGCCGTTGCCCATTTCCTCATGCGGCTGCTTTTCTGCCTCTTTGCGGATAGCATCGGCCTTTTGCCGGACCACCTTTTCCGGCAGATGATTGAACTCAACCGGGCAACGCCCGCCAGCTTTACTCGGATGCTCCGCCAGCTCTTCGCCGCCATGTCCACCAGCGGCAATAACTTTGGCATCCATGAGATTCACTGGTTCAACGGCGGCCTGTTTGCCGATGATTCCGTCTTCGATCTCACCTCCGCCGATATGGGCACCCTACGCGCCGCCTCCGCCCTGGATTGGTCCAATGTTGAACCCGCCATTTTCGGCACACTCTTTGAGCGCAGCTTGGACCCCGGCAAGCGCTCCCAACTCGGAGCGCATTACACCAGCAAGCAAGACATTCTGCTCATTGTTGAGCCGGTAGTCATAGAGCCATTGCAAGCGCGCTGGCAAACGGTCAAAGCGGAGGCCCTGGCGCTGGTGGAGGCCGCAGACAAGCAACGCAAGGGCGCGGCATATAACAAGCTCAGAGCGCAGATGCAAGACAAGCTCTATGCGTGGCTGGCGGAACTCTCCGCCGTTCGCATCCTTGACCCCGCTTGTGGAAGCGGCAATTTCCTTTACCTCGCCCTTCGCCGGATGCTTGACCTGTGGCGAGAGGTCTATCTCTTCAGTGCGGAGCACGGCCTTCCCACGCTCTTGCCGCATCAGGTTCACCCATCGCAGCTCTATGGCCTGGAAACGAACGTCTACGCGCACGAACTGGCCTCTGTGGTGGTTTGGATAGGCTACCTGCAATGGCTCAATGACAACGGCATTGGATGGCCTACAGAGCCGATTCTCCGCAAGCTCGATAACATCCAACATCGGGACGCGATTCTCACCCATGATGCGGAAGGCAAGCCGATTGAACCCCCATGGCCGGATGCGGAATTCATCATTGGCAACCCGCCGTTTCTCGGAGGAAACCGCATACGCCATGAACTCGGAGATGCCTATGTGGATCAACTCTTCGAGGTATACGACAGTCGAGTCCCACGCTTCGCAGACCTTGTTTGCTACTGGTTTGAGAAAGCGCATGGGCAGATGGAAGCCAGTAAGTGCGGGCGTGCTGGACTACTAGCAACGCAAGGAATTCGCGGCGGAGCAAACCGCATAGTCCTGGAGCACATTCTTGAAAGCGGCGGAATCTTCATGGCCTGGAGTGACCGCAATTGGATATTGGACGGTGCAACCGTACATGTCTCTATCGTGGGCTTTGATAATGGCTCCCAGACAGAGCGATTGCTTGATGGGAAGTCAGTGGAGCGCATCCATGCTGATTTGACCAGTGCTGCGGATACTACGTCTGCCGTTACACTCCCCGAAAATGATGGAATCTGCTTTCAGGGGCCATCGGCCAAAGGTCCATTCGATATTGACCAAGAGACGGCAGCCAGAATGCTCGCGGCTCCGTTAAATGTGAATGGCCGTCCTAACTCCGATGTTGTGCGGCCCGTTGCGAGTGCCGTTGACCTCGTGAGGGGAAATCGTAACGTCTGGACTATTGATTTCGGCACGGACAGAACACTGGAACAGGCAGCGCAGTTCGAGATGCCTTTTGAGTATGTGAAGGTCAAAGTATACCCGGTACGAAAAGACAACAATCGAGACAGCTATCGCTTGAGGTGGTGGCTTTACGGAGAGGCCCGCCCTGCGATGCGCAAGGCAATTAGCTCGCTTGAGCGGTACATCGTCACACCCGCACATGCAAAGCATCGGGTCTTCGTCTGGCAATCACCGCGCGTTCTTTGCAATCAGGGCACACTCACCTTTGCCCGCGACGATGACTACTTCTTCGGAGTGTTGCATTCGCGCCAGCATGAGGTGTGGGCACGCGCACAAGGAACACAAGTCCGTGAGGTCGAAAGCGGCTTTCGCTACACCCCCACGTCCACCTTTGAAACATTCCCCTTCCCCTGGCCTCCGGGCCATGAGCCGCAAGACTCCCGGCTGGTGGAGGCCATCGCAGAGGCCACCCGCGAACTGGTAGAGAAGCGGGACGCCTGGCTCAATCCGCCGAACGCCAGCGCAGAGGAATTGAAGCGCCGCACCCTCACGAATCTCTACAACGCCCGCCCTAGTTGGCTGGCGGAGGCGCATCGGAAGCTAGACGCAGCGGTGTTTGCGGCCTATGGCTGGCCTGTGACGTTGACCGATGCGGAACTCCTGGAGCGCTTGCTGGCTTTGAACCATGAGCGCGCAGCCGTTACATCGGGGTAAATGGAGACTAGGTGACAGGTTGACGGGCCGCCAATGGCGAGCGTATGACTTAGCCATGTATGAATTCCCAAATTCCGCCCAAAAGATCAAAACACTTGCGTTGGAACTGGTGAAGTCTCTTCGGAGCGAAACTAACAATACACATAAACAGAAAGAGTGGTCAGAGCGTAATTTTCGACTACTTCGAGAGTTCTCCGCCGACCATGACGCGGCAAGCTTCCCGAGCATAGATGTGAAGACAAAGACACGCAATAAGCAGTTCTTGTGGGATTTTGTAGGCTATGTGAAAAAGCGCGGGATTTTGATCGCGGCGGAGTCCGAGTGGAACAAGAAGCCGAGTGAAATTGAGCATGATTTTGAGAAGCTTTTGTATGTGAGATCGCCGTTGAAGCTGATGTTGTGCAGGATGAAAACAGAAGAGGATGCAGAACTGATTCGCAAAGGGCTGGAACACGTTGCGAAAACGGCTTGCACGGAATTCTCCTCAGGAGAAGTCTTTATCATCTATTGCGTTTGGTGGACTGAAAATGAGGGAAAGAATCGGGATCGAGCCTACATGTTGCAGATAGCTGGCGAACCCAATCACCAGCCGATTGGAAGCAAGAGATTCCTGCCTGTCTCTGCCTGACCCCGGCGCGACAGAGTCACCAGCGCTCTCTCGGGGATTCCAGCGCGCAGTACGGGCGAAAGGTAAATCAAAGGCGCCCTCCGCGATGTCCGCACTATTTAGCCGTTGGAGGCGAATACGTGGCTGGCGGCGGTGTTTGCGCCCTATAGCTAGTCTTTGACGTTGACCGACGCGGGACTCCTGGAGCACTTGCTGGCTTTAAACCATGAGCGCGCCGCCGCTTCGCAGGGATAGGCAGCGCAGGCGCTACAGGGGCACTCACCGCCGCTGGTGGAGTCACAGGCGGGGAAACGGTGCGGGGCATGAGCATAAAGACCACCAGCCCGCCAGCCATGAACGCCAGAGCCAGCATCCCCACCACAAGCCCGATGCCGCTGTTTCTCCCCGCTGGCGCGCCGGGCAACTCCGCCGCATCCCCGCCGCCCCGCCCTGGCTGGAATAAGTCCGGTTATAGATGCCCGTGCCGGGGATGGAAGCCGCCGTGTACGATCTTCCCTTTGCATCCGTGCCAAAGCGGAAGCCACGGACCCCGATGGAAGTCCCCACGCCGGACTTGGACAAGTTCAGCCTCAGTGGTCCAAGTTTGATGCTCTTACGAAATCGCCATGCCATGTTCCCGCAATTCTAACCCCGCCAGCGCCGCGCCGGGGGAGCTGGCCGCGCCGATCTTCGGGAAACCATGCGCCCGGAGCTACCAGAGGACGGACTATCCCACCGGCAAGCAACCCGCGCCAGCGCAGAAACGGCCCGCCCCGCTCACCAGCACCGCGCCCTGACCTCCACTCACCAGCGCCCGGGGGAATCTATCTCTCGCAAACCAGCGGCGCGCTGTAGGGGATTTTTGCGAAATTCTGGCGCGAAAAATGAGCCGAAAAACTGTGGGGGAACTTGGGGGGAGTGTGGTGGAATTTGGGGGGAGTCCCCACAGTAAGCCGGGGGAAAGCAAGGTAACAGTGCCTCTGCAAATACCCCTATAAACATTGGACGAAAGTAGACTGCGGTAAATGGCGGCAAGGCAGAGAAAAGCGCCCGGAAGGGACTTCTAAGCCGGGGGCAGCATCTCAGGTCAGAAATAGTAGATGTTATTTCCGGCGGCCTACACTAGGAACTTGTTGAAATACCCGCGCATTTCGGCGACAAAACAGTAGTCTGTTTCATCCAATCGGTATGCGTGGAGATGAGCGGGTTCAGGATGGGATGTTCAGTTA
>Ga0182027_10005454_pt1 | contig 19325 bp, 24 predicted proteins | sample 712E1DmetaG_FD_121300 | JGI IMG/M metagenome (GOLD analysis project Ga0182027, IMG submission 121300) | Permafrost microbial communities from Stordalen Mire, Sweden - 712E1D metaG (Illumina Assembly) | ecosystem: Environmental > Terrestrial > Soil > Wetlands > Permafrost | place: Sweden...
GGCATTAAATTATCTAAAAAATTTTCCTTTCTTCTTGCTGTAACTTTCTTTTATTTGATTCCAATCCGTAAAAAAACTACAATTGAAAACCTTACAAATGCTTTCCCTGAATATTCACCCGGGAAAATAAAACAAATTGCTTTCGGCAGCTATAAAAGCTTTGCCATTGCTCTAATTGAAATATTATCTGTTCCATGGATGAACAAAGATGATATTATAAATTCCGTAAAATGTTCAAATATAAACCTTGTGAAAGAAAAATATAATGAAAACAAGGGCGTGATATTATTAACAGCACATTATGGCAATTGGGAGTTTATGGCTCTGTCAATTGGACTTCAGGCTGATATCTCATTCGCAGTCGTTGTAAAAGCTCAGAGGAATACTTATGTATCCGATTGGCTGAACAAGATGAGATGCAAATGGGGTAACAATGTTGTACCCCTCGGAATCTCGATAAGGCAGATATATAAGGAATTAAAGAATAAGAATGTAGTTGCAATGGTTGCTGACCAGCGCGGTCCTTTTGATGGCGTGCGGGTAAATTTTTTTGACAGAAGGACGTCCGTTTATTCCGGTCCCGCAGTGCTTGCTTTAAAGACAAAAGCTCCTATTCTTTATGCAATTTCTGTTAGACAGCCGGATTCCTCATATGCTTGTGAATTCTTTGAAATAAAAATAAATGATTTGCCGGATAACGAAGAAGATAAGATTGTGGAACTCAATCAACGGATGACTGACTTTCTTGAAAGTTACATCCGTAAGCATCCTGAGCAATGGCTTTGGATGCATAAAAGATGGAAATACTAATTACAAGATGGAAAAAATTTTAGTAATCCAAACGGCTTTTATCGGCGATGCAATTTTAACATTGCCGATGATTCAGAAATTAAAGTTTATTCTGCCGGACAGCAAAATCGATATACTTGCTATCCCGTCAACTGCTGAAATATTTTCCGCTTCACCTTATGTTAGTAGTACAATTATTATTGATAAAAGAGGTAAACATAAATCCATTTCCGGTCTTTTTAATTTTATTAAAGAATTAAAAAAAAATAACTACACCAGAATTTATTCTCCCCATCGTTCTTTGCGTACTTCTTTTATAGTCATGATGCTTGGCGTAAAAGAAACCTATGGATTTTCGAACAGCAGTTTTAAATATGCCTACAAGTATTTAAGAGAATATATTCCGCTGCATCATGAAGTACAAAGAAATTTGGACTTAATCGGATATGTATATAAGGATGATTGGAAAATCTTACCGGAAGTCCGGATTTCTGAATCGATAGAAAAAAAGATTGATAGTTTTATTTTGGAAAATAAATTTGACGGTAATATTGCTGCAATTGCACCCGGGAGTATATGGAATACTAAAAGGTACCCTGAAATATATTTTAAGGATATAGTAAAATATTTTAGGGAGAACTTGTATACTGTTGTTTTAATCGGGAGTGAAAAAGATAAAACTTTATGCGATGGTATTGCAAACGGCTTTAAAGAAGGAGTCGTTTCGGCTGCGGGAAGGTTTTCTATCATCGAGACAATTGGGTTTTTAAAAAAAACAAAAATAATTATTTCAAACGACAGCGCCCCAACTCATTTCGGGATGTGTGCAAATATTCCTGTGCTGACAATATATTGCTCAACTGTACCCGGGTTCGGTTTTTCACCTTATAATTACGGTAGTTCTTTTGTAAGTTTAAATGATCTTAATTGTAAGCCTTGCGGGATTCATGGTTACGAAAAATGTCCTATTAAAACATTTGTTTGCGGGTTTAATTTGAAACCGCGGATGGTTATTTCAAAAATAGTGGAAATGATAAATGATAATGTCTAAAAATGCTGATATGATCAGTATTGATGCCAATTTAGATTCGGCTGTTCAAAAAGCAAAAAAATTGTTTTTGGAAGGTTCGGTTTTTGTTTACCCAACTGATACAGTATATGGTTTTGGCGCAAACCCTTTCAATGAAGATGCGGTTAAAAGAATTAATGAAATTAAGCGTCGTGAAAACGATAAACCTTTCATAATGCTTGTCAATAGTATAGAAACACTGCTAAAGTATATTGAAATTAAATCAGAGAAACACCTGGATTTTCTTTTATCTATCTGGCCTAACCCTGTTTCGGTAGTTTTGTCATTAAATTCCAAAATAAGCGGAATACTTGGCGTTGAGACAGCTGCATTCAGAATTCCGAATCATAGGTTCTGCTTAAAACTGACAAGCGAATTGGAAATGCCGTTAATTTCCACAAGCGTAAACAGGAGTGGTCTGCCGCCGATTGTTGAATCGAGTGTAATTTATGATGAATTTTCATCGGAATTAGATGCAATCTTTCACACTGATAAAAAATCTTTTTATTCATCCTCTACCCTTATCGATTTAAGCGACTCGGCTCCCGTCTTTTTAAGAAGCGGGAAAATAAAATTTGAGGATTTACTTGACAAATTCCAAAAATGTTAAAATACTTATTTAGTAATAAAAAAGATTAATTAAATTGAATCTAAAAAGCTTAAAAAAGTTAAAAAGTCTTTCCATTTTAGTACTTCTCGGCGGTGGCGGTATTAAAACTAAAAGTCGCCAGTTTACTTTGGCTAAAACGCTTCTTATTATAGGTTTATATTCTCTGGTATTTTTTTTCTTGGGTTTCTTTATACTGAATCTTACCCCCATAAGAGGAATAGTCTTTTCCGGTAATTCTAATCTAAATCCAACTGAAAAGAAATTGATGAACGACTTGAACCAGCGGCTTATTTTTATAACATTTGAGCTGGAAAAATTAAAATCAACGAACCAGCAGTTAAAAGATGCAATATTGCTTGGTGATTCAACATTAATTGATTCGTTAAACAGGGCAAATTCAACGGAAAACAAAAAAGACAACCCTTACGGCGGTAGTATTTTTTTTGTTATTCAACAGCTTCTTTTGGAAGGACACGAACAGCAGACAAATAATATCCATTTTTCAAAACCCGTCAACGGATATATAAGCAGGGGTTTTAACCCTGATAACGGGCATATGGGTATAGACTTTGTTATAAAAACCGGCACTCCTGTGTATTCTGCCGCCGGCGGTTATGTGGTCTTTGCGGATTATACTATTAATGACGGATATATGATCATAATTGCACACTCGGATGGATATATAACTGTTTACAAACATTGTTCGGCTTTACTAAAAAAAACAAGGGATATTGTTTTGGAAGGTGAAATAATTGCTTTAAGCGGAAATACAGGTGAATTATCTACAGGCCCCCATCTTCATTTTGAAATATGGAAGAATGGTAAACCAATAGATCCACAAAGTCTTTTAATAAATAATTAAATGGAAAAATTGAAATGAAAAACAATAATATAAACGTTGTGAAAGATTCCGTAACCATCATTAGTGAAGGAGTAAAACTTGATGGAAAATTAATTAGCAAAGGGAATGTGCGTATAGACGGCATTATAAATGGTGATATTCAGGCTGAAGGCAATATTACAATCGGAGAACATGGTGAAATAATAGGCGAAATAAAGGCTCAAGTTGTTACCATAGGTGGTAAAATTGCTGGTACTGTTGTCGCTAACGAGAAAATCATTTTGGAATCTTCATCAAAGATGAAGGGGGATTTAATTACAAAAATTTTAGTTGTTGAAGAGGGCGCTGTATTTGACGGCAAAAGTGCTATGAACATTAAGGATAAACCGGCAAATCTGGTTTCTACAAATACTTTGTTAAAATGAAACAAGGTGAACAAAACAATAATAAAGATGAAAATAATTCCGGACCAGGCTGGGTAAATTATTTGGGGCTGGGAATGCAGCTTGCCGTTACCGTTACGGCAATGACTTTTTTAGGGATTTGGCTCGATAAAAAATATAATACCGGGCCCATTCTGACAATTGTTTGTTCATTCTTGGGTATTACGGCGGGAATATATAATTTTATTAAAGCTGCACTGAAATCCCCTTAATATGACCGAATATAAAATACTTAAAATTAATTTTATTCTTGTTTTTTCTTCATTTCTGGCATTATTCCTGTTCAACCGCTTTTCTATTATATCATATAAAGAACTTTTGTCTATACTCCTTCCTGCAATTTTTTTGACGGTTAATTTTGTCTTAGCCGCCGCTTCTGTTGAAAAATCTTATAAAAAGCCGCATAAGAATGTTTTAAACAGCTTTTTAAAGTGGATGGGCATTAGAATGCTAATTCTGATGTTGTTTATAATAATTTCGCTTAAATTCTTGGATATAAACCGGAATAGTTTTATATTTTCGACTTCGATTTTTTATATATATTATTTAGTTATTGAGGTTATTTTAATAATAATCAAAGAATTCTGAATTTCTATGTTTTTTGGTAATACGGGTGAAACAATAGCTGTTGCCGATACTTTAAAGAAAGCCGCCCAAGGCAACGGCGATCCAAGCTGGATTATGCATCATGTTATGGATGCTAATTATGTTAGCTTTGAGCCATTCGGTAATTTGTATTTGCCTCATTTGCAATTATTTGGTCTTGATATTTCAATTACCAAATATGTTTTTTTTATTTGGATAGTTGCTATCCTCTTGTTAATAATCGGGTTAGCTGCCGCAAGAGGCTATAAAAAATCGCTGATTCCTAAAGGATTTTCCAATTTTTTGGAACTTATAATCCTTTTTGTAAGAGATGAAATTGTAAAACCATCGATTGGAAAAGGATTCGAGCCTTATCTCCCCTATATGCTTACTTTGTTCTTTTTTATCCTGGTAAGTAATCTTTTAGGGCTAGTTCCTTTTGCAACCACAATTACAGGAAATATTGCCGTTACAGGAACATTAGCAATCATTTCTTTTATTGTTACCCAATATAGCGGTATGAAAAGTTATGGGGTGCTTAAATATCTTAAAGGTTTGGTGCCTGCCGGTATGCCGGTATGGATTATTCCTGTTATGGTATTAATTGAGCTTATGGGGCTTTTCACGAAACCTTTTGCATTGTGTGTTCGTCTTTTTGCTAATATGGTAGCGGGGCATATTGTTATTTTTTCATTGATAGGGCTTATTTTTATTTTACATACTATTTATGTAGCCCCGGTATCCGTTGGATTTGTTTTATTCATTGAATTACTTGAACTTTTAGTTGCTGCAATTCAAGCTTATGTGTTTACTATGTTGACTGCTCTTTTTATTGGAATGGCTAAGCATAGTGAGCATTAATTTTCATTTATTATAAATATAAAATTCTAAGGAGATAAAAATGGAATTAGGTTTAGGTTGGTTAAGTGCCGGTATAGGTGCTGGTCTTGTTGTAATCGGCGCCGCTTTGGGAATTGGTAAACTTGCAGGTTCTGCATTGGAAGCAATGGGAAGACAGCCTGAAGCAATTTCACCTATAAGAACTTCAATGATTATTGCCGCTGCTCTTATAGAAGGTGTTGCGTTTTTCGGACTTGTTATCTGTATTTTACTTGCTACCCACGCAAAATAATTGTTAAATATGCAGGCTTATATTCTGCTGATTTTTAAAGCTTAATAGGAAATGAAATTATGCTTACCGGTTTTTATTTATCGGTTCTTGCTTTAGCTTCCGAAGGCGGAGGCAGTTTAATTGATGTTAACCCGGGAGTTGCTGTTTGGACCCTGGTTACTTTTGTGGTCCTTTTGGTTGTTTTGAAAAAATTTGCGTGGAAGCCAATATTAACAGCTTTGGAACAACGTGAGAATGCTATCCGCGAATCACTTGAGAAAGCGGAAAAAGCCAAAGAAGACGCTCAGAAAGTACTGGATCAAAATCAGGTTAATCTTGCTAAGGCAGAAGAAGAATCCAAACAAATTATAAATCAAAGCAGGGCTTATGCCGAAAAATTGAAAGAGCAGATTGTTCAGGAAAGCAAGATACAGGCTAAAAAATTGATTGAAGAAGCTGCTGCCGAAATTGAACGCAAAAAAGATGCCGCTTTCGATGAATTGAAAAGCCAGGTGGTTGAAATTGCTATTAATGCTGCGGAAAAGATTTTGAGAGAAAACCTGGATAAAGAAACTCAGACAAAAATTGTCAATAAATATATTGGCGAGATCACTAAGAATTAATTTATGAGCGAATATAAAGTATCAAAGAGATATGCGATTTCACTTCTGGAATCAGCAGGTGAGAAAAAACTGGTTGATGCCGTATATGCCGATATGGAGCTGATTGCATCAACGCTGGGAGCTAATAAAGAATTGATGCATGTCCTCTCCAGCCCGATTATTAAACAGGGTGTTAAGCTGACAATTTTGGAAGAAATATTTAAATCAAGAGTAAATCCGGATACAATAGCTTTTTTAAAATTTCTTATAGAAAAGAATAGGGAAAATCTTCTTGAAAACATTGCAAGAATTTTCCTGGAACTAAAAGACGAACAAGACGGAATTGTTAACGTGGAAGTTAGAGCCCCGGAATCTTTTACCGGAGATCAACTTGAAAAATTTAAGGGTAACCTGGAAAAAACTTTAAATAAGAAGGTTAGGTTAAATTTAAAAATCGATTCCGAAATAATAGGCGGTTTTGTTGCAAAAGCCGACGATACCGTATTTGATGCGTCACTTAAACATCAGTTGGAATTGCTTAAAAAGCAATTATTAAAGGGTGGGGCGTCACTTAATTAAAATGAATTTTTGAAGGGAATCAAAATGGCTGAAGTTAGACCGGATGAAATTTCGGCAATCTTAAGAAAACAATTATCTGGCTTCGAGAACGAAGTTGATATCTATGATGTAGGTACTGTCCTTTCGGTGGGTGATGGTATTGCGAGGGTATACGGCTTATCTAAAGTAATGACCGGTGAATTGATTGAGTTTCCTAATGATGTATTTGGAATGGTCCTTAATCTTGAAGAAGACAGCGTAGGCTGCGTTCTTTTCGGTGAATCTACCCTTGTAAAAGAAGGCGATACGGTTAAAAGGACTAAACGTGTTGCTTCCATACCTGTGGGCGATGAAATGCTTGGTAGAGTTATAAATCCTCTCGGTATTCCTATCGACGGTAAGGGCCCGATAAATACTGATAAAGTTTTACCTGTTGAAAGAAAGGCGCTTGGTGTAATCCAAAGACAGCCCGTAAAAGAGCCGATCCAAACCGGTATTAAAGCAATTGACGGAATGATTCCGATTGGACGCGGGCAAAGAGAGCTTATAATCGGCGACCGTCAAACAGGTAAGACTGCCGTTGCTGTCGATACTATTATTAATCAAAAGTATACTCATTCGGAAGAAGCGAAAAAGCTTGGTATTACACCGGTTTTTTGTATTTATGTTGCAATTGGGCAGAAGAGCTCCACAGTTGTTCAAGTTGTTTCAAAGCTTCAAGAACTTGGCGCTATGGATTATACCATAGTGGTTTCAGCATCTGCGTCCGAACCGGCGCCGCTTCAATATATTGCGCCTTATTCCGGAGCTACTTTGGGCGAGCACTTTAGAGATAACGGGAAACATGCTCTTGTTGTATATGACGATTTATCAAAACAAGCTGCCGCTTACCGTGAACTCTCTTTGCTTTTAAGAAGGCCTCCGGGACGTGAAGCTTACCCTGGTGATGTATTTTATTTACATTCAAGATTACTCGAAAGAGCCTCAAAACTTAGTGAAGATCTTGGCGGTGGAAGTTTAACTGCTCTTCCTATAATCGAAACTCAGCAAGGTGACGTTTCAGCATATATTCCTACAAATGTTATCTCAATTACCGACGGTCAGATTTATCTCGAATCTAATTTGTTTAATGCCGGTGTACGACCTGCTATTAATGTAGGTATTTCTGTTTCCCGTGTTGGTGGTAATGCCCAAATTAAAGCTATGAAAAAAGTTGCAGGAAGCTTAAAACTTGATCTGGCACAATTCAGAGAATTAGAAGCTTTTGCTAAATTTGGTTCTGATCTTGATAAATCTACTCAAAAAACTATTTCAAGAGGTTCAAGATTAGTTGAGCTGTTAAAACAGGGACAGTATTCGCCTATGCCGGTTGAAAAGCAAGTAGTAAGTATTTATCTTGGTACAAATGGTCTTTTTGATGATGTTCCAATCCATGAGGTAAAAAGATTTGAGAAGGAAATACTGGATTACATTGAAGTAAACTATAATAATATTTACGAATCGATAAAAAAAGACAAACAGTTAAGTGATGAAGCAATAACCGGTATAAAGAAAGCTGCACAGGAAATGTTAGCAACATTTAAAGCTAACACTTGATTTTACGGATATAAAACATGGCGACATTAAGGGACATAAAAAGAAGAATAAGAGGCGTTCAAAGTACGCAGCAGATAACAAAAGCTATGAAGATGGTTGCTGCTGCCAAATTAAGACGGGCGCAGGAAAAAATTATTAATGCCCGCCCTTATGCCCGTGAAATTTTCGTCATGTTTTCTCATCTGATAACAGAAAATGATTTAGCTGCTAATCCCTATCTTAAACCCCGCCAGGTTAAAAAGGTAGCTTTGGTAGTAGTAACTGCAGACAGAGGGCTCTGCGGTGCATTCAATTCCAATATTATAAAAGAAGCTGCCCGTTATATTGAAGAAGAACTTTTGCCTAATCAAATGGAAGCTAATATCTTTTGCATTGGCAAAAAAGGAACCGAATTTTTTACTAAAAGAGAGTTTAATGTAACCTATAAAAAACAAGGTCTGTTCTCATCCTTGCAATTTGAATCCGCACTTGAAATTGCAAATGAATTAATTAATGGCTATTTGCTCGGCACCTATGATAAGGTAGTTATTATCTATAACGAATTTAAGTCCATTATTCAGCAGAGAATTATAGTTGAACAATTCCTGCCGATACCGGTTGATAAAAATAATAGTAAAGACAAGCCAATTTCACCAAATTATATTTATGAACCAGATCAGCAATATATATTTAATTATCTGCTTCCTAAACATCTTAAAGCGCAATTATGGAGAATCTTGCTTGAGTCTAATGCAGCAGGATTGGGCGCCCAGATGACTGCTATGGATAATGCCACAACAAATGCCAGGGAATTAATTCGTGCTCTGCAATTGAAATTTAATAAGGAAAGGCAAGCTGCCATCACCAGCGAAATTCTTGAAATCGTTTCCGGTGCTAATGCTTTGAAGGGTGGTTAACCCGCTTGTACTCTTTCTTTTGCTCTTATTCTTAATCCGGTCTTCGTTATAAAGGTAAAAGAGCTGGATTTAGATCAAGGGCAAGCTAAAAAATAAGATTTTGATGGGAAAAAGTTGTAGATTATGTTAGAAGAATTATCTCTTAAACTCGAAACGGCATTAAATAAAATCCGGGGTCAGGGTAAACTGACTGAAAAAAATATTGCCGATTCTTTAAGAGAAATCCGGCGTGTTCTTTTAGATGCTGATGTAAATTATAAAGTCGCTAAAGAGTTTATCGAAAACGTTCAAATAAAAGCTCTTGGTAAGGAAGTAATTGTTTCAATTACACCCGGTCAACTAATTACTAAAATAATTTACGATGAATTAACCCAACTCTTAGGCGGAACCCATAATGAGATTAAAATTAATGGTTCCGGTATTACAACAATCATGGTTGTTGGGCTTCAAGGTTCCGGTAAAACAACTTTTTGTGCAAAACTGGCTAAGAAGCTGAAAGATAGTAACAGGAAAGTTCTTCTTGCGGCTGCAGATGTTTATAGACCTGCTGCTATAGAACAGTTAAAAGTACTGGGTGAGCAGATTGGCGTAACGGTTTTTTCCCTGGAAGAAAAAAATGCCAGGAAAGTTGCTGCTGATTCGCTTTTATTTGCACAAGAAAAAAACTTTGATACGGTTATAATTGATACTGCTGGTCGTTTGCATGTTGATGAAGAAATGATGACGGAAGTTGCAGATATTAAAGAACTTGTTAATCCCACCGAGTCGCTTTTTGTTGTTGACTCGATGACTGGTCAGGACGCTGTTAATTCAGCAAAGGCATTTAATGAAATAGTCATCTATGACGGAATAGTTCTTACTAAATTTGATGGCGATGCAAGAGGTGGCGCTGCTCTTTCGATACGATCCGTTACCGGTAAACCAATAAAATTTATAAGTAACGGCGAAAAGTTAAATGCTTTGGAAACGTTTTATCCTGAAAGACTTGCGTCCAGAATTCTCGGTAAAGGAGATGTAGTTTCTTTAGTTGAGAAAGCTCAGGAAAGTTTTGATCAGCTTGATGCGGAAAGGCTTGAAGAAAAATTAAAAAAAAATAAATTTGATTTTGATGATTTTCTTAAGCAAATTAAAGCAATCAAGAAAATGGGCTCTTTGACGTCGCTGCTGGGAATGATTCCAGGGCTAAATTCTCAGCTTAAAAACGCAAAAGTTGATGATAATGCGCTCATAAAAGTTGAAGCAATAATAAATTCAATGACATTGCTGGAACGTTCAACGCCGAAAATTTTAAATGGAAATAGGCGTAAGCGAATTGCGAGAGGCAGTGGTACCACCATACAAGATGTGAACCGGCTGGTAAAGCAATTCGGCGAAATGCAAAAAATGATAGGTAGATTTTCAAAAAGCGGCTTTAATGATTCCTTTTTGAATAATATAAAAATTAATTGATTGAAATAGTTTAATATTTGGAGGTTCAAAAAACTTGGCTGTAAAGTTAAGACTTAGACGAATTGGAAAAAAGAAACAACCTGTATATAAAGTTGTTGCTGCAGATTCCAGGTCGCCTCGTGACGGAAAATTTCTTGAAGCAATTGGATTATACAATCCTTTAACGGACCCGCTGACATTTGAGATAAAGGAAGACAGGGCGCTGTATTGGTTAAATGTTGGCGCTCAACCAACCGATACTGTAAAAAGCCTTTTGGGCCAGAAAGGGATTATCTTAAAGAGAGAATTGCAACGCAGAGGTTTGACGGAAGATAAGATTCAGGAAGAGTTTGATAACTGGGTAAAAATAAGAGAAGCAAAAGTAAAAACCAGATCTTCTCGGAAAAAAAGCAAGACTAAAGCCGATTCGCAAGAAAAGGCAGGCAAAGAGGAAGTAGAAAATGTAGAGACAGGTACAGCAGAGGTAAAGGGCGCTGCTTCTGATAAAGAAACTGCTGAATAAGAATAAATATTAATTTTTGTTCCGCGTTTTTTCTGTACATTATTTCTTAAAGCTCCCGTGCTGTAATATAGGAGGCCTCTTTCTATGAAAGAATTCATTGAATATATCGCAAAACATTTAGTGGATTTTCCCGATGATGTATCGGTGGAAGAAAAAAAGGAGGAAGAGAATAAAATAGTTCTTTCTCTAAAAGTAAAACCCGATGAGATTGGGAAGGTTATTGGGAAGCAGGGTAAAACAGCTCAGGCTATGAGAACGCTGTTGACTGCCGTTGCTGCTAAAGAAGGAAAGAGAGTCATTTTAGAAATATTGGACTAAGGAGTATTTCCTTTTTCTATTGTGAATGAATATTTTTTGATTGCTAAAATTGTTTCGGTTTACGAAAAACCCCGCATTGTGCAGGACAAATCTGCTTTTGGATCAGCGAGAGAAGGTTTCGTTAAAATTTTTTCTTATTCTGATTTCCCTGAAAGATTTTTTAATCTTAAAAGGGTTTATATCGAGTTCTTTGATGAAAAGAAAGAATTTTATATAGAGAGAGTTGAAAAAATAAAGGATTTTTTTTTACTAAAGTTTAAAAATTTCGATACTAATAACGATGCAAATGTACTTGTCGGTAAAGAAATTTTTGTCGATAATGAAAACTTAGTAAAACTGCCGGATAATTATTTCTTTGTTCATGATCTGATAAGCAGTAGTGTGTTTAGAAATAATAAATTTTTTGGCAAAATTAAAGATGTTCTTTCATATCCTGCTAATGACGTTTATGTAATTGAAAATAGCGGAGAGGAAATTTTAATCCCGGCTGTTCCGGATTATATAGAAAGCTTTGATCCGGAAAAGAAAATATTGGTACTAAAACCGGGAGATGATTTGTACGAAAATGATGAGGATTGATATTATTTCCGCGGTGCCCGATCTCTTGGTTAGCCCGCTTAATACAAGTATTATTAAGAGAGCGCAGGATAAAGGGAAGGTTATAATCTCTATACATAATCTTAGGAATTATGCGCTTAATAAACATAAACAGATAGATGATAAACCTTTTGGAGGCGGTGCGGGTATGGTGCTTAAACCTGAACCGTTCTTTGAATGTATTGAAAAGCTTTTTCAAGAGAGAAAGTACGATCACGTAATATTCACAACGCCTAAAGGCAGAATTTTTAATCAAAAAGAAGCAAATAGGCTCTCTCTTGCTGAAAATATTTTATTTGTCGCAGGTCATTATAAAGAAATAGACGACCGTGTACGGGAAAAATTTGCAACTGAAGAAATTTCAATAGGAAATTTTGTACTTACCGGTGGCGAGCTTCCGGCATTAATGATCGTTGATGCCGTTATCAGGCTTATTCCGGGTGTTCTTAATGATAGTGAATCTGCTCTTGATGATTCATTCCAGGACGGTGAAAAAATAGAAGCTCCGTTCTATACAAGACCGGCTGAGTATCGTGGTATGAAGGTTCCCGGTGTGCTTTTGTCCGGTAATGAAAAAGAAATAAAAAAGTGGAAAGAAGAACAATCGAAAACATTAACTGAGAAGTGGCGAAATTATAATAATTAGCGGAGAATACAATGATTGATTTAAATAACATATTACCCGATCAAATAAAAACAGATTTGCCCGTATTTAATCCTGGCGACCATATCCGGGTTCATGTAAGGGTTATTGAAGGGGATAAGGAGAGATTACAGCCTTTTGAAGGCGATGTTATAAACATCAGAGGCGCAGGTATAAATAAAACATTTACCGTTAGAAAAATTTCAAGCGGCGTTGGAGTGGAAAGAATTTTTCCTTTTAATTCACCTAAGATAGCAAAAATTGAACTGCTCAAAGAAGGTAATGTCAGAAGAGCTAAACTTTATTACCTGCGTAACCTTTCGGGTAAAGCTGCAAGAATTAAATCAAAAAGCTAAATCGAATTTTTTATTAAATTCTTTTTAATTAAGGGCATATTAATGCCCTTATTCTTTTTCTGCCGTTTATAGCAGAATATTGTTCGTGTTGGTAAAATGAAAATACTATTCCCTCAAAATATTTTTTCGAGACTAATTGCGGATAGTTTACCTGCGCAAATAAAAGATAATATCAAGTTCCTTTCTTCCGCGCTATTAACTTCAGAATTAATAAAATCAGATGAAACCGTTGGATTAATACCTACAATAGATATTATTAAGCATAGTGAGCTTTTTATTTCAAAAGATTTCGGCTTGTCTTTTGAAGGGTCTTTGTGTAATTCATATTTCTATTTTAGTGATTCCCGCCGGCAGCTAAAAGAGATCAGTTTATTTGGAGATGTATCTTCCGTTGAAGTTGTGCTGAGCAAAATTTTATTTCATGAAATATATGATACTGAGATAGAAGTAAAAATCTTAACAAACGAATCAAAAATTAGAAATCAAAATCTTCTCCTGGTGGGTGACAATAATTTTTTACTCCGGAGGTTTGAGCAGGGGATCAGTTTTGCGGAAGAAATTATAGAAACTTTATCGCTGCCTTTTGTTAACTATGTTTTTGCTTCAACTGATAAATCATCCGTCGAATTTATTAATGAGCAGTTGAAGGGGAAAAGTACAATTATATATTCCAACGTTGAAAATGAAAAATTTGGGGAAAATCTTACCGGCGAATTAAAAACTTATATTAAAGATAATATTTCATCTTTCGTAATCGATTTTGATAATCACGATATTGAGGGTATTAACCAGACTATCCGTCTTCCTTATTTCTACGGTATGATAAAAGATATTATTGAAGTGAATTATGTCTAATTGTAGACCGGGCATGCCGCCCGGCCTACAGGCAGAATTAAATAGCAACGTGCGAAACGCTCAAAACATTGGAATTTTCATTCATCTGTTTAAGCATTTCGGTAGTTAAAGGTGTCTTTAATTTTATTGTGCAGCAGGCAACCACTCCGCCTTCAAATATAATATTTTCTATCTCTTCAATATTGACATTCTTTTCTCTAATAATACTCATTATTGATGCAAGAACGCCTGGTTTATCAAAATGTTTTACAACCAGCTGGTAATGTGCATCGGATATTTTTGCCCTATTAACCCAATGAGCTATTACTCCACTCTGGATATAATCTTTAATTATCCTGATAGTTTCCGCAGCAACAGCATTCTGAGCTTGCTCGGTAGATGCTCCGATATGGTGCGTAAGGTAAACATTCTTTAGTTCCTGCAGAGGTGAAGAAATATCTGCCGCTTTGTTTTCCGGTTCATTTTTAATTACATCTAAAGCCACACGTATATTTTTTGTTTTAATGGCTTCAATCATGGCATCCTGATCTATAATATCTGCGCGGGCAGTATTAATAAGCATGGAATTAGGCTTCATAAAACTGAACATTTCTTTATTAAACAAGCCCTTAGTTTGTGAAGTTGCAGGAAGGTGAATTGTTATAATATCGCAAAGTGGAAGGAGCTGGTCCATTTCGGAAAAATCTTTTATCATTACACCTTCAATTCTGGAAATATCCTTCCCATAAACATTCATACCGAAGGCAAGTGCGCGCTTGGCAACTTCTTTTCCTATGTTTCCTACTCCGATTATTCCCAGTGTCTTTCCCATAAGCCCTTCGGCTTTCGAGTACTCACCTTTATTCCACTTACCGTTTCTAAAATCTATAACATTATCCGGTATTCGGCGGTCCAAAGAAATCATTAATCCGATAGCTAATTCGGCAACTGCAATCGAATTCATCCCCGGACAATTAGCTACATATATTCCTTTCTGATTAGCTGCAGGAATATTTATATTATTAACTCCCGCCCCGGCTCGAATAATTAAATTTAAATTTTTACTGGCATTAATTGTTGCTGCGGTTACATTGGTAGATCTTACAACAAGAATATCAACTTCCTTAGCTGCTTCAGGCAAATCATTTTCCCCCAGTTTTGGAGAATAAATTACATCAAGCTCCATTTCTTTTAATTGATTGATATATAGATCTGGAAATTTGTCTGCAATAAGAACTTGTACTTTCATATTATGCATTCCCTTTATAAGTTAATAAATTAGTTATTAAGAACGGACAAACTTTACTGCCTACCGTGAAATCCGAAATTAGAATATATCTTTGGGCAGATAAAAATCAAAAATTAATTCTTTAATTAAATTTTGATTTTTATCTTATTTCAACATCGGCATATTTATACTATGAAACTTAGCATTTTTTATAGCTCTTTCATAACCCGCATCGGCATGACGGACAATTCCCAGCCCCGGATCATAAGAAAGAACCCGTTCTAATCTTTCTTCAGCTTCTTTGGTACCATCAGCAACTATAACCATCCCGGCATGGATTGAATTTCCTATTCCAACGCCGCCGCCATGGTGAACCGAAACCCAGCTTGCCCCTCCAATTGAATTCAAAAGTGCGTTTAACACCGGCCAATCAGCTATGGCATCGCTGCCGTCTAACATTGCTTCGGTTTCTCTATTTGGCGAAGCAACAGAGCCGCAGTCAAGATGATCTCTTCCGATCACAATAGGTGCGCTTATTTCCCCCGTTGAAACTAAATTATTGAAAATTTTACCCATCTTGACTCTTTCGCCGTATCCAAGCCAGCATATCCTTGCAGGCAGACCCTGGAAGTGAACTTTTTCCTTTGCCAGGTCTATCCACTTGCAAAGAGATTTATTCTCCGGAAAGGCTTCTTTAACAGCCTCATCGGTAGTATAAATATCATTAGGATTTCCGGAAAGTGCAGCCCATCGGAAAGGTCCCTGTCCATCGCAAAAAAGAGGACGTATAAATTCGGGAACGAACCCTGGAATATCAAAAGCATTATTAATGCCGCTGCTTTTTGCCTCCCCGCGGATGTTATTGCCGTAATCAAAAGTAATAGAGCCGCGCTTTTGGAATTCCAGCATAGCAGATAAATGTTTTACTATTGTTGCTTTTGATAATTTAATATATCCGGAAGGGTTATTCTTTCGAAGTGATAACGCTTCATCAAGAGTCATTCCCATTGGGACGTAACCATTTAGTGTATCATGCGCAGAAGTTTGGTCTGTCAATACATCGGGTATGATTCCTTTTTCTAAAATTGTTGGGAGTATTTCTCCTGCATTGCCAACCAGACCGACAGATAATGCTTTCTTATCTGATTTTGCCTTTAGAACTAAAGAGAGGGCTTCATCAAGATTATCTAAAAGAATATCTATATAACCCGTGTCAATTCTTTTTTGAATTCTTTTCCTGTCCACATCGATTCCAAGGAATGCAGCGCCGTTCATAGTAGCAGCCAGAGGCTGAGCGCCGCCCATTCCGCCAAGGCCCGAAGTCAGCAGTAATTTTCCCGATAAATTACTCCCGAAGTATTTCCTTCCGCATGCAGCGAAAGTTTCATAGGTTCCCTGAAGGATTCCCTGCGTGCCGATATATATCCAGCTTCCGGCAGTCATTTGTCCATACATTGTTAAGCCGAGCTGTTCAAGTCTTCTGAACTCATCCCAGTTCGCCCAGTTAGGTACAATCATAGAATTGGAAATAATTACACGCGGTGCATTGTTATGTGTTTTAAATATTGCAACGGGTTTGCCGGATTGGATTAATAATGTTTCATCGTTTTCAAGATTTTTAAGAGATGATATGATTATTTCGTAACATTCCCAATTCCTTGCAGCTTTGCCGCTTCCGCCGTATATAATTAATTCAACTGGATTTTCAGCCACATCTTTATCAAGGTTGTTCATTAGCATACGCATTGCAGCTTCTTGAACCCAGCCTTTACATGAAAGATTGCCGCCGTGGGGAGCTTTAATATTTAATTTTTCTATATCTGAAATCAATATTGTTGCCTCATTTACATTTTTGCACCTTTGCGGAAAAGTGTTCTCCCGCAGAGACGCAAAGTCGCAAAGAAATTAATCTACAAAATGATTTATCAAAATATTCTCGTATTGAGTAAGTAATGACTTGTAAATAATTTTTTTCAAAAACCAGCTTTTTTGCATCTGTTTCTTAAGATAATTTACATTCTCTTGAAGCTGGTGTTTTAAACGGGTACGTTCATCCTTAGTAAGTTTAATAACCTCGTCGCTGCTGTTTAATTTTTCAACCAAAGAATTAAATATTCTGATCTCTGCATAATACTTGTTGTCTCCCTTTATCTGCTTTAAGTTTTGATTACAAAATGTTTTTAAAATTTTCTTTTCGCTTTTATTAAATTCAAAATTATAATTTGTGAACAGTTTCTTCATTTTTATCCGTGTATGTTTTTAATGAAAGTAATTGGTCTTTTATTGTCTGATAACCGGGTTTAATTATATTGTAAATATAATTTAATCTTTCTTTATAAGGAATGAAAGCGGATTTCATGGCGTTTAAACTAAGTTTTTCAATGTCTTCAAGACTAAGATTAAAATTCCTGATAGCTGTCATAAATTCCTTCGTCATGTTTGTGCTGCTCATAAGCCTGTCATCGGTATTAATAGTTACCCGGAATTTTTCTTTAAACAAAATGCCGAAAGGATGGTTCTCAATCTTATCTACAGCGCCGGTATGAACATTGCTGAGGAGGCAGATTTCAAGCGGTATCCTTTTATCCAAAATGTATTGGGCTAAATCCCCGAATCTGACTACATTTCCTTCGTTATCTAAAAAAATATCTTCAACAAGGTGAGTTGCATGCCCGATTCTGTGAGCCCCGCACCACTGGATTGCCTGCCAGATTGATTCCTTGCCAAAAGCTTCGCCTGCATGAATTGTAATATTGAAGTTTGCTCTTTGGATAAATTGGAATGCTTCAATATGTTTTTTGGGCGGATATCCGCCTTCCTCCCCGGCAAGGTCAAAACCGACTACTCTTTGATTCCTGAAATTTACAGCCAGCTCTGCAATCTCCAAAGTATTTTTCATATTCCTCATACCGCAAAGAATCAACCCGTAACCGACCCCAAAATCTTTTTCTCCTTGCTCTAATCCTTCGAGTACTGTCTGTACAACATCCTCTTGATAAAGTCCTTTAGTCGTATGGAATGAGGGAGCAAACCGGGTTTCTACATAACACACTCCGTCATTTTTCATATCTTCCATCATCTCATAGGCTGCCCGCCGCAGCGCTTCTTTGGTTTGCATAACAGCGCACGTATGTTCAAACCCTTTAAGATATTCAACCAGGCTGCCTTTGTTTGCACCGCTATGAAACCATTCGTTTAGTTCTCCTGCATCATTTGTCGGAAGCTTATTGTACTTTTGATCTTTTGCTAATTCAATAATTGTTTGTGCGCGCAAACCCCCGTCGAGATGATCGTGGAGCAAGACTTTAGGAACTAATTTAACTATTTGTTCGGTTGTCAAAAAAAACTCACTTTTGCTTTTAAAAATATCTTTTTAAAAAAGGAAAATCAATTTTCAATAAAATTTCCCTTTTTGTCACTCCCGCCCAAAACATTTTCAATTCTTTCGCTTGAAAAGGAAAGGGTATATAGATTTAATTTTTATGATTTATTAAGGTTTTCTCTCCCAAAGGGATGGATTTCCACAAAGGAGCGGATCGCACTACTATGTGGAAAAATCTTTATTTTGTACTAAAATCTAAATAATTGTACTAATTTTTATTTAAAAACATAATTGTTAAGTTGACACCTATGAGAATTGACGGGACGGTAGTTTATTTAAACTCATTTTTTTAAGAACTAATTTTGATTTTAATAATTGCTGTATCTATTTTATTAATGTAAATATCAAATATTTTCTTTGCTATTTGCCCTTTGTCCTTTGAACTTTTTCCTTTGGCCATTGAACTTTAGACTTTGCGCTTTAGCGCGTTATGAATATCGTTATTAATAAAATACACATTATAAAAAACATATATTAGGAACATGTATGAATACCCGCAAATCTGGATTTATTCTCCTGCTTACTTTTTTAACAATTTTTTGTCTATCACAGTCTGCGTTATATTCACAGCCGGTTATAATAGGTGTTAAAGGTGGACTAAGCATTCCCGATTTAAGCGGAGGTAACACACCGGTAAGTGAGGGTTATACTTCAAGGTTAGCCCCTAATTTTGGCGCTTACATTAATTATGGACTCAATCAGGATTGGTTTTTACAGGCGGAAGTTTTATTCGCCGGCCAGGGTGGCCAGCGGAACGGGATGCAGGCATTTACTAATAATTTATATGCGAATTATGACAATGAAACTATAATCAACTATCTCGAAATTCCTGTGTTGGCTGGTTACAATTTTAAATTCGGAAACAGCGGGTTTACAGGATATGTTGAGGCAGGCCCTTATTTTGATTTTTACTAAA
>Ga0182027_10005455_pt1 | contig 19322 bp, 9 predicted proteins | sample 712E1DmetaG_FD_121300 | JGI IMG/M metagenome (GOLD analysis project Ga0182027, IMG submission 121300) | Permafrost microbial communities from Stordalen Mire, Sweden - 712E1D metaG (Illumina Assembly) | ecosystem: Environmental > Terrestrial > Soil > Wetlands > Permafrost | place: Sweden...
AAATAATTCAATTTTATTGTAAACGTTGTTAGCAATACTTAAATGCATGCATCTTTCAGCCATCTTTATCAGACTATTAAAACCTTCCTGATGACCGATCGGATTAATATGAACTGCTATAATTTTCTCACAGTCATAGTATATGGGTTCAACAGGCAGATTATTCAACAGTCCACCATCAACAAAAAGATTTTCATTAATTTTAATGGGTTGTAAAAGTATTGGTATCGTTGCTGATGCAAGAATTGGTTTAATAATTGGACCGGAAGAAAAATACACCTCATTTCCATTATTCAAATCAGTTGCACAAACAAATAGAGGTTGTTTCAAATCTTCAAATCTATGTGCTTTTAAATTTTCTTTTAGCACGCCTGCCAAACCTGAAATTTTCATTAACCCTGAGTTTGGTTTCGTGATTTCAAAATACTTAAATAACTTTTTATTCGAAAATAATTTTAAAATTTCTTCGGTTTTAAATCCGTCTGCATAAAATGCACCTACAATAGCTCCGGCACTTACCCCTGATATCACATCCAAACAGATATTGTGTTCTTCCAAAGCTTTTAGTACCCCAAGATGAGCGAAGCCTTTAGCTCCTCCGCCACTTAAAACAATTCCTGTTTTGTACTTTTTTTGTTCCTTCATTCTATTGATTAACCTTTAAAAAGCTTCTTGATAATACTATCATCAACAATATTTGGAATTGTTATCTTTAAAGATGGATTATATGACATTGCTCTTTTAATGGCAAACATTGCCCCTTCATTTCTTGCCCAACTCCTTCTGGCAATACCATTATTTACATCCCAAAATAACATCGATTTCAATCGTCTTTCAGAATCTTCACTACCATCCAGCAACAATCCAAAGCCTCCGTTGATTACTTCGCCCCAACCTACACCTCCACCATTGTGAATTGAAACCCAAGTTGCGCCTCTGAAAGAATCCCCTATTACATTCTGAATTGCCATATCTGCTGTAAACTTGGATCCATCATAAATATTTGCTGTTTCTCTGTATGGCGAATCAGTGCCGGAAACATCGTGATGGTCCCTGCCAAGTACAACCGGTGCTTTAATTTTTCCTTCCCTGATCGCTTTGTTAAAAGCTTCTGCAATCATTATACGACCCTTTTCGTCGGCATAAAGTATTCTCGATTGTGATCCGACTACCATTTTATTGTTCCCTGCCGATGTTATCCATCGAATATTGTCTTTGATTTGTAGTTTTATCTCATCCGGGGCTGTTTTAATAATCTCTTCAAGCACTTTGGCAGCTATTACATCTGTAATTTTGAGGTCCTCCTGTTTCGAGGATGTACAAACCCATCTGAAAGGGCCAAAACCATAATCAAAACATAAGGGACCCATTATATCCTGAACATAGCTGGGGTATATAAAATCGCCGTTATCTTTTAAAATAGCTGCTCCTGCCCTGCTTGCCTCAAGTAAAAATGCATTTCCATAATCAAAAAAATACATCCCCTTTGCAGTAAGCTTATTGATAGCATTTACATGCCTGATGAGCGAATCCTTAACTGCTTTTTTGAATTTTTCCGGTTCTTTGGCCATCATTTCATTTGACTGCGCCAAAGTATATCCCACCGGATAATATCCTCCATTAAATGGATTGTGTAATGAAGTCTGATCTGATCCTAGTTCAATTTGCAGATTACTTTCGGATAACTTTTCTAAAAGATCAACCACATTGCCTTCATACGCCAAAGAAACTGATTCTTTTTGTTTTTTAGCTATTCTGATTCTTTCTATTAAGAGTTCAAGATTGACATATACCTCATTAACCCACCCTTGTTGATGCCTTTTTTCTACTGCTTTGGGATTAACTTCAGCTATAACACCCACAGCACCGGCTATTACTGCTGCTTTTGCCTGTGCTCCCGACATCCCACCAAGGCCCGAAGAAACAAAAAGCATTCCTTTCAAACTATCTACACCTGGTTGTGTTCTTCTTCCAGCATTTAAAATTGTGATCGTTGTTCCATGAACGATCCCTTGTGGGCCAATATACATAAACGATCCGGCAGTCATTTGTCCATACTGCGAAACGCCCAATGCATTGAATTTCTGCCAGTGTTCCTGTTTTGAATAATTCGGAATGACCATTCCATTAGTAATAACAACCCTTGGAGCTTCTTTATGTGATGGGAAAAGTCCCAAAGGATGTCCTGAATACAATACAAGTGTTTGTTCATCTGTCATGTTTGCAAGATACTGCATAGTAATAAGGTACTGAGCCCAATTCTGAAATACTGATCCATTACCTCCATAAGTTATAAGTTCGTGTGGATGTTGTGCAATTGCATCATCCAGGTTATTAGATATCATAAGCATTATAGCTGCTGCTTGTACCGACTTGTGTGGATAATCATTTATGCTTCTTGAATAGATTTTATATTCCGGCCTTAATCTATACATGTATATACGCCCATAATCCAATAATTCTTTTGCAAATTCTTTTGATAATATCGGATGATGCTTCTTATCGAAATACCTTAATGCATTTCTGATTGCCAACTCTTTTTCTTGCTTTGATAACACATCTGGCCTGCCAGGAGCATGATTTACCTGGCAATCATATTGTTTAACTTTTGGTAGTTCATCTGGTATTCCTTGTAAAATCGCCTTTTGAAAATCCCTTATATCCATTATTGTATCATTTTTTATTTTTAAGGACAAATATATGATTATTGAATTGATATTGAATCTTCACTAGTTCTATTATTTTGGTAGTTTATCTAATATTCTATGATCGTTTGTTTATCTTCAATATAACCTATTTTATCAAATATTTTAGTTTATTTTGACTATTGTTATATATTCTTTTTCATTCTTTTACAAACTAGTTTTTATATTAAAATAATACCTTCTTAATTATAAATGAGTTAAAGTTATCATTAATTTTATTTGATAAATTACTTTTGAAAAGAATCTTTAAGTTAAGAATTTATCCGATTCATAGTTCAACCCCTTTATTTATTCTAATTTTGCTGTAAACAAAAAATATTCAAATTATCATGCAAAAACATTTTTTAATTCTTTTTTGTTTGATTTCTCCTCTTGTTGTATTAAGCCAGCCTAATAAATCAAGTGAAATTGAAATCTTCTACAATCAAGCTATTCCAATGCGCGATGGAATTACCCTTTCGGGAACAATTGTAAAGCCCAAGAACACTCCGGAAAAGTTTCCGGTTTTGTTTGTACTTACACCATATATAGCCGATTTGAATCAAACTTCTGCCGATTATTTTGCAAAACAAGGCTATGTTGTTATTACCGTAGATACCAGAGGTCGAGGAAATTCTGGTGGGAATGCTCAACCATTCACTAGTCAGGATGGAAAGGATGGATTTGATGTCTGCAAATGGATAACCGAACAATCCTGGTGTAATGGGAAAATAGGTATGTATGGAGGTTCCTATCTTGGAATGGTGCAATGGCTTATTTTAAAAGAAAATCCACCCGGTTTAAAAACCATTATTCCTACAGCAAGTGTTTGTCCGGGTATTGATTTCCCAAAAAGGAATAATATCTTTTACACATATGTTGCTCCTTATTTAACATTTATTAATGGAAAAACTGGGAATAGAACTGCTTTTACAGATACTGATTATTGGAAGCAGATTTATATGTATTTCTTTAAAGGTGATCTCCCTTATTCAAAAATGATTGAAGCTGCAGGTATTAAAAGCGATGATTTCCAAAAATGGCTAAAACATCCGTTATTTGACGATTATTGGAAATCAATCCTTCCATCTGAAAAGGATTTCAAACAATTTAATATCCCGATTTTCACAATTACTGGCTATTACGACGATGATCAGCTTGGAGCTATGTACTATTATTCAAATTTCATGAAATATGCTTCTCAATCTGCAAAAGACAATCACTACCTGCTTATCGGTCCTTGGGATCATTCCGGAACCAGGCGACCCCAAAAAGAATTAGGTGAACTTACTTTTGACCAGAATGCTATTCTAGATATGAATAAACTCCAACTTGATTGGTTTAACTGGGTATTAAAAAATGGACCAAAACCTGAGTTTTTAAAAGATAAGGTTACATATTATACCATGGGTCAAAACGATTGGAATTATACTTCTTCAATTCAGAATATTCAAAAGGGAACAATGTTATTATATCTTCATTCTGGTGAAAAGACTACTGATGTTTTTCACTCAGGATATCTGATCCATGAAAATGCAAATGATCCAATAGCTGATTCCTTTATTTATAATCCTTTAGATGTGAGTTTTTCAAAGTATGACCTGGAAGATGGCAATCTTATTAATTATGCTCTTTATAAAAACAGGGAGGCTTTTAAGAGTGCCAGTCTCATATATCACAGTGCTCCTTTTGATAAAGATATAACTGTAGCCGGACAAATCAAACTTACAATCTCAATTTCAATGGACGTTAAAGATGCTGATTTTGAAATTCTACTTTATGAAATTAAATCAGATGGAACTACTGTGTTTCTTACTACTGATATTTTAAGGGCACGTTATCATAATTCTATTGAGAAGGAGGAATTAACAAATCCAGGTCAAATTAATACTTATGTTTTTAAAACACCATACATGTTTGTTAGGAAAATTTCATCGGGTAGCCGACTTAGATTGATTATCCGAAATCTTAATTCACCACACTACCAAAAGAATTTCCAATCGGGTGGTAATATTTTTGAGGAAACCTCAACAAATTCAAAACCAGGTACCTTTTTACTCTACCATAATAATATAAACAGCAGTTATATTGAAATACCTATTTTTAAAATCGGAGAATGATTTTGAATTATGAATGAAGAAGTTGAGTTGCTCGCCCCCGTTGGTTCCTACGAATCCCTTATGTCGGCTATTAATGCCGGAGCAGATGCTATTTACTTCGGAGTTGAAAACCTCAATATGCGATCCCGCTCTTCAATTAATTTCTCAATTCAGGATCTCTCAAAAATTTCCAAAATTTGTAAGGATTCAAATGTTCGTAATTACATCACACTCAATACGGTTATGTATGATGAAGATATGCCGTTAATTAGGGATATAATTGATGCTGCTAAATTTTCAAAGATAGATGCTATTATTGCCAGTGATCTTTCGGTTATCAGTTATACCCGGTCTCAAAACCTTAAAGTTCACATTTCAACCCAGCTTTCTGTTTCAAATATTGAGGCAGTTAAGTTTTATGCTTCTTTGGCTGATGTCATGGTTCTGGCACGTGAACTTTCTCTTGAACAAATTGCAAATATAATTAAGGAAATAAAGGCCCAAAACATAAATGGTCCTTCCGGCAAACTTATCAAAATTGAAGTTTTTATTCATGGTGCACTTTGCATGGCAATAAGTGGAAAATGTTTTCTCAGTCAACATCTGCATAATGCTTCTGCTAACAGGGGTGAATGTTATCAGGTGTGTAGGAGAGAATTTCATGTTTTTGATGACCAAAATAGTGAGTTAATGATTGATAATCATTACATTATGTCTCCAAAAGATCTTTGCACACTTCCTTTCCTTGACAAAATTATTAATGCAGGAGTTAAATTATTAAAAATTGAAGGCAGAGGTCGTTCACCTGAATATGTAAAAACGGTAGTAACTACTTATCGTGATGCATTAAATTTAATCTCAGAAGGAAATTTCAATCCCAAAAAATTGATCTCTTTAGAGACTCAATTAAAAAAAGTTTATAATCGGGGATTTTGGGATGGACACTACCTTGGAAAAATGATGCATGATTGGAATACCAATATATATGGTTCTAAAGCAACTACAAGGAAAGTATATACTGCAAAATGTTTGAAGTTTTTTAGTAAAATACGGGTAGGTGAATTTCTTATGGAAAATGGTCAGCTTTCTGTTGGTGATGAAATCTTGATTATAGGACCGACTACAGGAACAATCGAATTAATTATTAATGAATTACGAAAAGAAGACATTTCTGTTCAAAAAGTAATAAAGGGAGAAATTTTTTCATTATCTATTAATACATATATTGTAAGAAGCTCTGATAAAATATACCGTATAGAAAAAACAATTTAGGGTACTTTTATTTGCAGGTCATTCAATTCCCAGTTTGCTTTCAGATTGATCTCGTCTTTAAAATAAATAATTTCTTCTGGTTGTCTTCTTTTTAATAAATTACCGGTATCCCATTTCCCGTTTTTATTTGCATCCACTATACATCTGATACGGTATTTCCCTGGTAATAAATTATTATAAGTTATTGTTTTACTTTCTGTTAAAGTATTTTCTTGTAAGATTGTATATTTATCATCCAATAGTTGGACTATTATTGGGTTTCCCGGTGTATTAATAGCAATGTTAACAGATAAAATTCCAAGATCTGTTTCTTTCAAAGTTTTAATTGAGATTGCAGTTGAATCATTAGTAATTGTGTCAAAACCAATAAAAGCACCCTTACGGAGAACTATTTTGTAGTTTTTTGCATATTCAAAAGGGTATTTTACTGACATTTTTGTATAGGAACTATCGCTAAATTTTATTTCAGGGAACGACAAAACCTTAATTGTATCAACATAAAATATCAATTTTGAACGGTCAAGTTTTGTAACCGGTTCATTAAACTCCAGTGATATTTTGCCCGTTGTATATAAATTGTTTATGTTTTTAATAGTAAGTCTGGAAGGTTTTTTATTCTTAAACTCCTTCTTATCTAAATTAATATTAATTAATAAGGTATCGCAAGAATAATTTTCTCCCCACATATTAATTAATATTTTCAATGTATCTGATGCAGGAAAGAGCCAAAAGTATGCTGAATCATGTGTATCAATTATTTTCACATTTGATTTTAATGGTTTATTGTTACCTTTAATTATTTGAATCAATTTTATACTATCTATTGCTGCATTAAAATCAATATAAAATTTGTTTCTATCCTTTCTTCCATAATCTATCACCTTTAAATGGTTTTCATTTTCTTTAAAAAGGTTTAGGTCAATACTCGGTACGATATTGTTTAAATCTATTTTTTCATTAGCAAAAGCAATTCTTTCGCCTTTGTCAAAAATATAATTCCCGTTTACATCATCCAGTGCATAAATCATGTATGTATTTTTGTGTAGGTTGTTCAATATAAATTCCCCTTTTTTATTTGTTTTTGAATAATATTCAGGCTTTATTTTATAAATGCAACTATCGTTACCTTCAGGATATAACATGATTTTAATATTCTCTCCGGGTACATTAGTCAGAATTTCCTTTACTTTACCATTCAGTTTTAAGGAATCTAATTTTGGTCCGGTCGAAAAAACGTAAGTTAGATCAGGTAGAACATTATTTTCGGTTATATCGGCAATTGATTTTCCAAACTGAATTGTATATGTTGTGTTTTCTTTCAGTTTCTCATCAAATTTTATAAGAATACCTTTTTTATGTAAACTGATTTTGGGTTGTGGATTTATAATTGGTGAAATTATGATTTCCTGAGAAGGGTTATTAAGTCCAACATATTCATTGAAATAAAGGTTTATTTTACCTTTTATAAAATTTACCGATTTATTAGGTGGATCTGCTTTTATTAGTTTAGGAGGTGTGATATCTTTTTTTCCTCCTTCAGGAACAACTTGAATGGCACAAGATGCTAATAAAAACAATATCAATGTTTTGCATACAATTTTAATATATCTCCTCATTTTTAACGTTTATTTTTATCTACCCAGATGAACTAATAATATTGAAACATCTGCGGGGGTTACACCATTAATTCTAGATGCTTGTCCGATTGATAGTGGTTTTATTTTAATGAGTTTTTCAATTGCTTCATTTGATAAAGCCCTAATTCTCTTGTAATCAAATTCTAGAGGTATCTTTATTTCTTCCAATCTTTTAATTTTATCTGCAAGATCTTTTTCTTTCTGAATATAACTTGAGTATTTTATTTGTATTTGGGCTTCTTCTATTTCTTCCAGGGTAAAGATCGATAAAAAAGTATCAAGTTTTTCTATCTGTTTGCGCATGTCAGTCAATTGTATTTCGGGGCGTAATAATAGGCTTTTCATTTTTATCTTCTGGGTAACGTTGCTAGAACCCGTATCATTAATTACCTTATTTATTTCTTTTATTTCTGCATTCTCTTCCATTAAATATTTGCTTATTTTATTCACAGATTTAAGCTTATCTGTTAATCTAAGATATCTTTCTTTATCAGCTAGACCGATATTATATCCAATTTGAGTGAGTCTTATATCTGCATTATCCTGTCGTAGCAATATTCTGTATTCTGCCCTTGATGTAAAGAGCCTGTATGGTTCATCCGTGCCTTTTATAACGAGATCATCGATCATGACACCTATGTAAGCTTCATCTCGTGAAAGAATAATCTCTTTCTCATTATTTATTTTTCGATGAGAATTTATTCCCGCCATCAAACCCTGTGCTGCCGCTTCTTCATAACCGGTGGTTCCATTAATTTGTCCAGCTAAATACAAATTTTCAATAATTTTTGATTCAAGTGTATGCTTGAGTTGAGTGGGTGGGAAATAGTCATATTCGATTGCATAACCAGGTCTGAATATTTTTGCCTTTTCTAAACCCTTTATTTTTCTTAGTGCTTCAAACTGTATATAATCGGGTAATGATGACGAAAATCCGTTCACATAATAATCTATCGTGCTCCAACCCTCCGGCTCAATAAATAATTGATGTCGGTCTCTGTTTGAAAATCTTTCAATTTTATCTTCAATAGAGGGACAATATCTTGGCCCTATACCTTTAATCCTGCTAGTAAATAAGGGTGATTTTGAAAAACCCTTTTTCAAAATATCGTGTACTTCCGGGCTTGTATAGGTAATAAAACAACTTTTTTGTTGTGTAAGTGGTTGTGTTTCAGGACTAAAAGAGAATTTATCGGGCAATTCATCTCCCTTTTGCTCTTCCATTACTGTAAAATCAATGCTTCTTCCATCTACCCTTACCGGCGTTCCTGTTTTCATCCTTCCGTGTTCAAATCCAATCTCAATTAGTTGTTGAGTTATTCCTTTCGATGAGAAATCGCCTATGCGGCCTCCTTCAAAACTTTTTTCACCAATATGTATAAGTCCATTTAAAAAAGTACCATTGGATAATATCACTGCTTTTGATCGGATTTCTAACCCCATCTTTGTTATCACTCCCCTAACTTTTTGATTTTTTGTGAGTAGTCCAACCACAATGTCCTGCCAAAAGTCCAAATTATTATTTTGTTCCAGGTATTTTCTCCAATATTGTGAAAATAAAATCCTATCGTTTTGTGAGCGAGGACTCCACATTGCGGGCCCCTTAGACCTGTTTAACATTCTGAATTGGATGGCTGATTTATCCGATACAATACCAGAATACCCCCCCAGCGCATCAATCTCACGTACCACCTGTCCTTTTGCAACACCTCCCATGGCAGGGTTACAAGACATTTGTGCAAAGGCATTCATATTATAAGTTATAAATAGTACCCTTGATCCAAGATTTGCCGATGCCATTGCCGCCTCACAACCAGCATGACCACCTCCTACCACTATTATATCATATTCTCCTAACATTTTTGTTTAGTTTCACGTGAAACATAATAGCTTAAGATATTGATTTTCTTTTTCTTGCATGTGTTTTTGCTCTACTTTTCTTTCATCATTTTCACCAGCAAGGTGTAAAATACCATGAATAACTACCCGATACATCTCTTCCTTTACTGAAATCTTATATTTTTTTGCGTTTTCTTCAATTCTGTCTATACTTATTAGTACTTCTCCTTCAATTTCAGATTTGTTTTCAGTATAATCAAAAGTAATAATATCTGTATAGTAGTCTGATTTTAAATGCTTTATATTTATTTCTCTTAATTCTTCATCTGATAAAATTATAATTCCAAGCTTTTTTATTTTTAAATTATAATCAATTTCAATGCCCTTTAATGCTGGTTCTAATTCTGACTTTACAATATATCTCTTCTTATTATTACTTATACTTATTTGCATAGTTTCTATTTTATTAGGGTTACATTACCTGTGTGGGTTGATTTTGATTTATCATTACCAACAATCTGAATAGAATAATAATATACTCCAACGGGTTCTTCTTCGTTATTATACCCTTTACCATTCCAACCCTCAGTTATGCCAGAACTGCTCCAGATCATCTGCCCCCAGCGGTTAAATATTTTAATCAAAGTTTGAGTACTGTCGATGTTGTTACCCATAGGTTTAAAGTGGTTATTTATGCCTTTTGGACAAAATGCATTGGGAATAAAAACTATCGGGCTGCCTTCTAGACATGTTATATTTGATTTTGATTCTTCCTGATAACCATATTTATTTGTATCCCCTTCATAATCCGTTATGTAAAAACATATTGAATTTTCTTTAAGATCTTCAATTGATAGATTTTCGGTGTATTTGTCATCACTATTTGCCGGATTATCAAGAATACTTTCTAATCCGGACTTTAATATAAAAATAGTTTGAGATTTTAAACCTCCTGACCAGTCAGAATAGGTATTCCATTTCAGAAAGCATTGGGTTTCAAGCTTTTGATTTTCCAGCAAAATATTACCTCCCAGATTGCTTTTGAGAGGTATATTATTACAAATATCTGTTTCTTCGATATAATATTTGTACCTGGTTGTATTTACATCTACTGTGTTATCCGAAATTGAAAATTCGGTATTGTTGGTATAAGGTAAGGTTTGAAAAAGAGAAAATGCTCCTTCCTGCTCGTTCCTGTAAACCCTGAATTCTTTAATCTGACTAACTTTATCAATCGCCCAGCTTATATCAAGCTGATTGTTTGTTACTGTAACATTTCTAAGATATACATAGGCAGGTTTCACAATAAAATTAGTTGTAATGCATGTTATATTTGATGTGCTTGAATAATTAGAATCTATATTATATACCCTTATAAAAAAACAATATTGTGTCTGATCTTCAAAGCCTTTTAAAGTATAAGAGGAATCAGTGCTTGTCATTTTATGTGCAACGGTAAATGGCCCTCCGTTTTTTGAATAGTAAATGCTATACACACATTCATTGTCAGGCCACCTTTTATATTTGTTCCATAAAAGAGCAATTTCTTCCTTACAAGTATCCTGGACGGAAGATTCAATCATGGTGTTATGCCATTTGGTAATAACCGTTATATTATCACAGCTGTCAATTGCCGCAATTCTGTATTTTTCGCTTTTGTTATCGGGGTTTCCAATGGTATTGTCCCTGTAAAATGTGTTGTTTTTGCCATAAACAGTATCGATTATAGTAATTCCGGTTATGTCGACATGATAAATTATATACCCTTTCGTATCTTTTGCGGAAGAGGCCTTCCACCCAATATCAACTTTCCCGTTATCTACGGTAACTGAATCGATTTCTATAGTGTTTGGCGGGGCAACATCAATGGAGGCAGTATCGGAGATTATTGAATCGAGTCCGCCACAATTTCTAAAAACTTTAATATAGTATTTCCAATTAACACCTTTAATAACTGCGTTTATGTGTATATAATCATTAACCAGTGGGTTTTTTATTGTGTCGATGGGTTTGAAAACATCAAAGGCATTTTCTTTTGCATAGATAACCAGTGATATAAATTTATTACAAGTATCGGTAACATTATAATACAATAATATTACATCGTTACCCTTGACACATATTCTTCTAAATTTAAGAGCATAGGACTGGCAATAACAAACAAATAGAATAAAAAGAATCAGTACAATATGTCTAATTTTGTTTTTTTTCAAAATTATGAGAATTGTTTTTTAATATAAACTTTTGAATTTCAATATTATTATAATTAATGAAACCAAAAAGCGATGAAAGCATAAGGCTCAATAAATTTATAGCAAATTCGGGTTATTGTTCCCGACGAAAAGCTGATGAATTAATTGAAAATGGCCAGGTTAAAGTTAATGGCAAAGTTATAAAAGAACTTGGTTATGTTCTTGAAAAACTTAATTCCAACGTGTATGTCGAAGGTAAAAAGATAACATCCGGCAACACAGAAACTAATAAGCCTGTATATATTCTACTAAATAAGCCAACTGACGTTATTTCTACAGCAAAAGATGAAAAAGGAAGAAAAACCGTCATTGATTTATTAAAGCCCAGGGTTTCTGGCCGAGTTTTTCCAGTAGGGCGACTTGACCGTAAAACAACCGGGGTACTTTTACTTACTAATGATGGAGATCTTACCTATAATTTAACCCATCCTTCTTTCAATGTTTCTAAAGAATATCGAGTTCATGTTGACAAAAACATTCTTTTAAAAGATTACGAACTTCTGCTTAGTGGCGTTACTATTGAAAATGAGGTTTTTAAATTTGATGACTTAAGTATTAATCCTCTTGATTTAACAGAAGCCCTTGTATATATACATTCCGGTAAATATCATATTGTCAGGCTGATGTTTGCCGAGTTGGGTTATGACGTAAAAAAACTTGACAGAATAAGTTTTGCTGGCATTAAAAAGGGAAAGTTATCAAGAGGAGAGTGGAGATATTTAACCCAAAAAGAAGTTTACCTGTTGAAAAATAATTTTATAAAACAAACTAAACCTTCGTAATTCTGTTATCCCCATTCAATACATTAATATTAATCTGTTATCAAGATTAATTATCTTTATTCAAACATGTTAAAATCTTATAGTTATTAACCAGCATATATTATTGTTTTTATTGTTAATACTTATACATTATTGAATATAAATAGTTTAAGCATTTGTAAAGTTGTTTATTTTAACAAATTTTTGTTAATAATCATTAATCCTAATATTTCTGAAATAAGTTGTTCCACATATCCACACTATTAATATGGTTATCTTTAATATTAATTTATAAAGTTATTAATCACCAAAAGAGATGTGAATATATGTTTCGGTATACGATTTTTATTAATGTTTATTTTTCTTTTTTTTTAATAAATTGGCATAACTATTTTATCCATTTCAAACAATGTGAATAAGGCATTATTCATTTAAACACTGAATATTGTATTGATTTATTTTAAGACAAAATAATAATTAAGCAATAAAGTCTAAACATATAATAACATGAAAAGGAAAATTAATTTTGTTTTATTGTTTGGCATATTAATGACCATATCAATAACCAGCCAGGCACAATTATCGATGATTAAGGATTTACAGACTACCGTAAATACGGCGGGTTCAAATCCAAACTCATTTTTTGTAGCGAACGGAGTTTTGTATTTTGTAGCTGATGATCCTTCCACAGGTAACGAGTTGTGGAGAACAGATGGAACGACCACGCAATTGGTAAAAGATATCAAAACAGGATCAGGTTCTTCATTCCCAATAAACCTCCCAGTTAACTTTGTTGTATATAGGGATACATTATATTTTCAGGCCGATGATGGTTTGTATGGCAAGGAATTGTGGAAAAGCGACGGAACAGATGGGGGAACAGAAATGGTGAGTGATATTTATTCAGGGTCATCGGGACATGGAGGAATCAACTCTTCAAGCCCTCAAAACTTTATTGTTTATAAGGATTCACTGTATTTCCAGGCAAGGGATAATAACGGTGCGGAATTATGGAAAACCGACGGATCGGAAAGTGGAACAAGAATGGTAAAAGATATTTATACTGGATCATCGGGAGGAGGAGCGAACTCCTCAAATCCACAGAATTTTGTAATAGTAAATAATATTTTATTTTTTGTTGCCACTAATAAAAATACCGGACCCGAATTATGGAAAAGTGACGGAACAGCTGCAGGTACCATGATGGTAAAAGATATAAACCCCGGAACAAAGACGACGGACCCTCCACCAAGGCTTTTTACAGGGATTGATAGCATATTATATTTTGCTGCTAATGATGGCACACACGGTGAAGAACTCTGGAGAAGTAATGGTACAGCATCAGGTACATACATGGTAAAAGATATTTTAACAGGCTCAGCGGGTTCTACAATTGATAAAATGATAAGCTGGGGAAAAAAGATTTATTTTTCTGCTGACGATGGCACTGACGGAGTAGAATTATGGAAAAGTGACGGTACTGCAGCAGGCACTGTTCTGATAAACGACCTCAATACTGGAAATTCCCCTTCCTATCCTGATTATCTTACATTATTTAATGGAGCATTATATTTTGCAGCAAATGATGGATTTAGTGGTTTTGAATTGTATAAAACGGATGGAATAAATATTACACAGGTTAAAGATATTTTACCCGGGACAGGCGCATCATCATCACCAAATCTGTTGACAATCTGCAATAATACACTGTATTTTGGAGCACAAACCACAAACGGTAACGAACTCTGGAAATCTGACGGAACATTAGCAGGCACTGTTCTGGTTAAGGATATCTGGCCTGGTTCAACCTCCTCGAATCCAAGAGATCTGACAGCTTTCAACAACAAAATATATTTTGGGGCAGAAACTGCCAGTTCGGGCAGGGAACCATGGGTAAGCGATGGCACAACAACTGTTATGCTAAAAGATATTGTTACCGGAACAGAATCGTCCAAACCATCAGAACTGACCAACATTAACGGCACGACCCTGTTTTTTTCAGCGACGAGCACAGCAAACGGCAATGAATTGTTTAAAACCGACGGTACAGCAGCAGGAACAGTACTTGTAAAAGATTTGCTTCCCGGGGATAACGGAAAAACCCCCCCCACACCAAACTCATCTAACCCAAAACACCTGATTAATGTTAATAATATCCTTTTTTTCACAACCAACATTGGTAATGGTTATGAATTATGGACAAGCGATGGAACATCAACCGGAACTAAAATAGTTAAACCCATTAATAGTGGCGTTGGCTCAGACCCGGATAGTTTTTGTGCAATAGGCAGTACGCTTTATTTTACAGCAAATGACGGCACACATGGTTTTGAACTCTGGAAAAGCAATGGTACCGCAACAGGAACCGTAATGGTTAAAGATATTGACACCAGCCATAAAGCCGGTATTGCAAATTCTTCAAATCCCTTTGGACTTACCAATATTAACGGGAAATTATTTTTCAGGGCAGAAGATGGTGTAAATGGCACAGAACTTTGGACAAGCGATGGCACTGCCAACGGGACTGTTATGGTTAAGGATATAAACCCCGGAGCAGGTAAGTCTTCATATCCCATGAACCTTTACAGCTATAAAAATCTCTGTTTTTTCCAGGCCGATGACGGAACAAATGGGATAGAGTTGTGGAAAAGCGATGGAACCGCTACAGGAACCATAATGGTGAAAGACATTTATCCTGGATCGTTTGGGTTTTGGGGCGCAAATTCATCAAGCCCACAGTATTTTACCGAGCTGAACGGGTATTTGTATTTTCAGGCAACAAGCAGTGTTGGAAGAGAATTGTGGAAAACAGATGGCACAGATACCGGGACTAAAATTGTAAAGGACATATACCCCGGTTCCGGTTATGGAGGTGCATATTCTTCATCTCCCACCTATCTGACAAAGGTTGGAAATAATATTTTCTTTGCAGCTACGACCCCGGCAGGAGGAACAGAACTTTGGAAAACAGACGGCACGACAGCAGGTACTGTTATTGTAAAGAATATTAATCCTGTTGCAAAGGCTTCTTCAAATCCGAATAACCTATATGCCATTGGAAACATATTGTATTTTGTAGCCAGCGATGGTGTTCACGGCCCGGAACTTTGGAAAGTAGAAAATAATCAGTGTGGCAAAGTGGCGATGACGGGAGAAATAAATCCAGGTAACGGTGGAGCGGGCCCAACATATCTGGCCAATATCGGCACGTTATTATTGTTTTCAGCCAGTACTAAAGATTATGGCAGCGAACTCTGGAAATATAATAATATTTTGACCTATTCAGATACAGCCAACCTATCGTATAGTATTTGCAACGGAGACTCTGTGAAAATGCATAATAAATTTTACAAGACAACAGGAACTTTCCGGGATTCCCTTAAAACATCATTGGGTTGCGATAGCCTTATTTTAATGAAACTTACCGTAAATCTGAAGTACCACAATAACACGGTTGTTCAAAAATGTATTGGTGATTCTGTTTTAATCCAAGGTGTTTGGAGAAAGAATGCAGGAACTTTTACCGATTCCCTTAAAACAATAAAGGGATGTGACAGCATTTTAGATGTTACACTCAGCTTCAGCGCAAAGCCACCAAGGCCAGTAATAACAATAATACCCACCATCACATTACATTCAAGTTCAGCCACGGGAAACCAATGGTATGACAATAACGGACCTATTGTGGGTCAAACGGGTCAAACATATGCAACAACCAACGGTACCAAGAAGTATTATGTAATAGTTACGATTAATGGTTGCAGTTCGGATCCTTCGAATTCTGCCAATCCACAATTAGGAAGCATTGATAATGATTACCTGAGTAATTTAAACATATATCCCAACCCGGTATCGGACAAGCTGATCATTGAATTTAAAGGGAATCAAAAAGCCGGTTACAGATACTATATCAATAATATGGAAGGGCAGGCCCTGATAACAGGGAAGTTGACGGAAACAAAGAACGTAATTGATATAAGCACTGTACCAAAGGGGATCTATTTCGTGAAAATCATTTTTGAGGACCAGGTTGGTTTAATAAAAATAATAAAAGATTAAAAGGGCAGGAGAAAGACCGGTTCATTCTTATATCTATAAAACTTAAGCATGTTGGTGGCAATGCTAGCATGCTTTTTTGTTATACCGATTGCCAAGATTTTGAAAATTAGAAAGATGGTAATAACTATACTTGAGTTTTATTTATTTAATTTTATGTTGTAATAAGAAAAGAAATATTCATACATATAGGTGTTTTCTGTGCCGTTAGGCACAAAAGACCGGTAAACGAATTCAGCAAACAATCTTCCGTCCCTTATGGGACGGGACATTGAGGAACGTTTAATCTTTACCGATCTCCTATCCCTAAGGGATTTTATATATTATGTCTTGATAAAAGCAACTAATACCGATGCCAAGTTTTAAAAATTAAAAAGGTAAATAAACTTCACCTATAATAATATTGGGAAATCTATGTTTTGTAATTATCTAAATATCAATGAGTTACACACGGGTTATATGGATTCGCAATATATCTTAATCCGATATCTTGCTCTCGGGCCTGTCTACCGACAGGTAGATATTGACCATTTCTGAGTTTCAAAATATTCCTTTGGACTATTTCTTAATCCGAAAAGGTATTTGTTCAAATATTAATGGAATATTTATTAATTTTTTTTACTTTAGTAACATAATTTTATGACCTTTTAACAATGTTAAAGCGGGAAATAATTTTCAACGCCCGTCCATGTGGTTCATTATCACACCCAATATTTGAGCAGTTTTTTTAATAGATTTAAATTGAGTACGATTGGAACTTTTTAATAACAATATACGTCGTATTAATTTTTAATACAGACGACATCTTAAAAAATAAAAATGAAAAAGAAATTATATCCAGTTTTATTGTTTGGTATTTTAATGATGATTACTTTATCATCCAATGCACAAATATCAATGGTAAAAGATTTGCAAACCGCTATGAATACTGCCGGATCAGATCCTTCCCTTTTTGTTGAGATGAATGGTTATTTGTATTTTGTGGCGACCGAGCCACTTAGTGGTACAGAGTTGTGGCGAACCGACGGAACGCAGGCCGGCACCGAATTGGTAAAAGATATTATGCAGGGTACCGGTTCCTCAAATCCAAGCAATCTTTTCGTTTATAATGGGAATTTATATTTTAGCGCATATAATGGTAGCGGGTATGGTAATGCGTTATGGAAAAGTGACGGTACAGAAAACGGAACAAAATTGGTGAATATATATAATCAAGACTACTTAATGGATCCGCGAGATTTCATTATTTTTCAGGGCTCATTATTTTTTCAGGCTGCAGATACTAATGGTACTGAATTATTTAAAAGTAATGGTTTAGATTCCGGTACTGCAATATTAAAAGACATATTTCCCGATACTGCAAAAAAAGGGGTACAAAATTCTTCAAATCCACAAAATTTTATGGTTGTTAACGGGGTATTGTATTTTCAGGCAGTCAGCAAAAACAAAGGCACAGAATTGTGGAGAAGCGATGGAACATCAGCCGGAACGGTTATGGTAAAAGACATAAATGCAGATACGCTAAATTCAGATCCAAAAGAATTAACAGATTTGAATGGCACCTTATATTTTGTGGCTAACAATGGTACAAACGGAGACGAACTCTGGAAAAGCGATGGATCAGCCGCCGGAACAGTTATGGTGAAAGATATTAATAGCACGGGAGGTTCTTCGATTCTTTTTTTGATAAAATATAATAACAAATTATATTTTTCTGCCGACGATGGCATCAACGGGGCAGAATTGTGGACAAGCGACGGAACAGGCCCAGGAACGCAATTATTAATAAATATAAGCCCGGGAAGCAGCTCTTCTAATCCGAGCTACTTTACAGAATTTAATGGCAAGCTGTATTTTACAGCAACTAATGGGTCAAATGGTTATGAGCTATGGGTAAGCGATGGAACAGCAGCCGGAACAAAACAACTGAAAGATATATATGCCGGATCGACGGGAGCTGAACCGGCTCTTTATACAGTTGCTAATAATACTTTGTTTTTTGTGGCACAAAATACAGGCGTAGGAAACGAACTATGGAAAAGCGATGGAACAGCAGCCGGAACAGTTATGGTCAAAGATATTTTACCAGGAACAAGTTCTTCTAATCCGAGATATTTTACAGCATTCAAGAATATGTTAATTTTCAACGCAGAAGAAGGTATTAATGGAAAAGAACCCTGGAAAAGTGATGGAACAGCAACCGGTACTGTTATAATTAAGGATATTTATAGCGGGAACAAATCAGCAAACCCCTCTCAGCTGATTAACATGAAAGGAATGCTCTATTTTACAGCCGAGAGCACGTTAAGCGGGAATGAATTGTTTAAAAGCAATGGTACTGCAGCTGGTACGGTAGTGGTAAAAGATATTATTACGGGTCAAAGCTCATCCATGCCCCAAAACCTGACCAATGTTAATGATGTACTGTACTTTTCAGCTGATGATGGTGGTAGTTATGGCGGTGAGCTTTGGAAATCAAATGGCACAACTGCCGGAACGAGCAGGGTAGCAGATATCAACCCGGGAATTTACTCATCAGATCCCGGTAATTTCTGTAATGTAGATGGCGTACTTTACTTTTCGGCAGATGATGGTGTAAACGGAACGGAACTCTGGAAAAGCAATGGAACAGCCATCGGTACTGTTATGGTAAAAGATATTTATCCAGACCTTGGTTTGAATGGCCCAAATTCATCAAAGCCCCATAATCTTGTTAATGTAA
>Ga0182027_10005456_pt1 | contig 19322 bp, 11 predicted proteins | sample 712E1DmetaG_FD_121300 | JGI IMG/M metagenome (GOLD analysis project Ga0182027, IMG submission 121300) | Permafrost microbial communities from Stordalen Mire, Sweden - 712E1D metaG (Illumina Assembly) | ecosystem: Environmental > Terrestrial > Soil > Wetlands > Permafrost | place: Sweden...
GCATAATATTTCTCGGGCTGCAGCCAGAAGGGCACCTTGATGTTTCCGGGCTGGCGGTACGGCGCGAACTCCGGCGCGGTGAAATAGGATGTGTCGAAAAGGCTCCCCATCCACTTCGTGTCCACCGTGACCTCATCGCCGATTCCCTGTTCGGTCAAGCCGCCCGGGAGGACGACCGTGCCGTTGAGGTCCCGGGCGAACCAGCGCTGGGCCACGCCGGCGTCCTGCCGGTCGAGTTCGAAACGCCATGGGCCGGCGAGCGACAGAGTTTCAGCCGCTCCCGCCGCACCAAACGAATTCATGAGGATTGCAGACATGATTATTGAGGAAGAAGATGGTTTCACGGGAAAATGGCGATTTCAGATCGCGTTCAGAACAGGGTTTGGAGTTGCCTTGTAGGAGCCTGCTTGCAGGCGATGCGCAACGGAGCCCGCCAGCGTGCGAGAGAGATCGCCTGCGAGCAGGCTCCTACATTCGACCCATCGCATTTATCCCATTTTAGCACGACTTCGGATAGGCCGCGACACACTCAGGACATCGATGCCAGAAGATCGGCGGCCAGCCCATGGCTGGGATCGCGACGCAGCACGGCACGCAACAACCGCCGAGCCTCCGCCGGTTCGCCAAGGCCCAGCCGTGCCTGTGCCTCAAGGAGCCGCGCGGTCATGGTCTGCCGGGCCTGCAGGTCATCGTCGAACAGCAGCATCGTCGGCAGCGAAGTCGCGAAATAGTCGATCGCGACCGGGCTCTGAACAAGTGCCTGGGCATGGGCCAGCAACGCACGCAGCAAGCGTCGGGCGCGGGCCGGCTGTCCGAGCCGCCGCCATGCCAAGGCAGAGTAGTACGTCATCTCGGAGAACATTCGCACGCTCATCGCCTGGAAATCGCCCTGGAAGTTGGCGGCCTCGGTCCAGTGGTTCCGGGCCGCCGCCGCATCCCCGGCTGCAACGTACGCTTCCCCGAGCCAGAAATGGATGTCGCTCTGGTTGGCGAGCAGGTGTTTCGCCTCACCGAGGTTCTCCGGCGCGGTCAACGCCAGCTTGAACTCCCGGCGCGCCGCAGCCGGATCGCCGCCCGCGAGCACCCTGCGGCCAAGGATCAAATGGGTGCGAACATGCTGACCAAGCGCCTGTCCTTCCCCGCCCTCCCACGGCTGGAATCTCCTGCCGGCCACGACTGCCAGCGCCCGCTCGGACTGGCCGGTCTGATTATAGAGTGAGGCAAGTTCGACGGCGAGATCGTCGCGGGCCTGAACCAGACGCGGATACTGCTCCAGTTCGCGAAGCCGCCGGCGCGGCGACTCGCCCAGGCGTTTCCAGAGCTGGTCGCGTTCGAACAACAAGCGTGCGTCGGATGGATTCACGCTGAAGGCCCGGTCGTAGGCGGCGCGAGCCTTCGCCGGCTGGCAAACAATGTTGAAGTAGCCGATACCGAGATTGCGCCAAACCACAGCGTTCTCCGGTTCGAGCCGGGCTGCCTGCTCCCATCGGTCGATCGCCTCGCGATGGCGCCGGCGGTCGTAGAGCAGATTGCCAAGGTAGAACGGCGCCCGGGCGTCACGCGGATTCGCGCCAATCGCCGTCTCCAGGATTCCGATTTCTTCAAGTCGCGCCGGGAAGCAACAGGCCGGCGGAGCCTCGGCGGCAGCCGCATAGGCGCGGCGGGCGGCCGTGTGATCGCCCATCCGCGCAAGCAACCAACCGCGATAATAGCCGACCAGTGGCGCCGTGCCGCTGTGCGCCTCGGGGCGGGCGTCTCCGAGGACATCCAGCGCCTCGGAAAAACATCCCGCCCGGGCGTAGTCGAGCGCCAGGTCGAGTCGCGTTTGGGTATTGCAGCGCAGCACGCCGCCATTCAGGTGGTGAGCCCACCAGTCGAGCGGGTCAAGCGCGAGCGTCGCTCGCAGGAGCGCGGTGGCTTCGGCTTCGCGCTTAAGATGGCGCAAAATGATCACCTTGAGGTCCCTGGCCCGCAGGTTGTCGCTGTTGACCCGCAGCGCGCGCTCGATGTGCCCCAGCGCGCTGTCCCACTCGTGACGAGCGCCAGCGATCTCCGCGAGCGCGTGGAAACCAGCCGCCTGCCACGCCTGATTCCACGTCGCCTTGTAAAAGGCATCGTAGGCCTCCGCCAGCAGATCGTTCTCCGGGTTGAGCGCGTTGTCCCCAACGTGCCCTGACAGACGCACGGGCAGAACGCGCGATGCCTGATGTACGAGACACCGGCCCAGTTGATAAAAAGGCTCGCCGTCCGCCGGATTGGCATTGCGGAGCGTGAGCCGGGCAATGCTTGCCCGCAGATGCTTCTCGGCAGGCTCAAACTCCCCGCGACGGAGATGCCAGCGACCAAGCGCCATATTGCATCGCGCGTCGCCGGAATCGCGGCGGAGCCCTTCGGCCCAGTACGTCTCCGGCATCCGGGTGGCATGGCGATACTGTTCGAGATGCAGGCCGGTGAGGAAGAGCTCGTCCGCGCTGGACATCTCCGCCGCGGCCGACGGTTCGCTTGCCGCCATGCTGGAGAGAACTTCCGGCGGCAGGGGCGCCAGGGCATTTTGCGGCGTGTAGGTGAAAAGCTCGCGACCGTCGGCCGACGTGACTCGGAGCGTCAGGTCGGTGGGCGGCGTCCGGCGGCGCAGCTTCACGACCGCGACGAGCGGCTGATCAGGACGCAGATCCGGCGTCCATTGCTCCAGCAACCGGCCGCGAGATTCCAGCCGCACGCTGGCCCGCGACTGTGGCGCAGAGACCGCCACGCCAACACGCACGGACACACCGTCGACGCACAGGCTCACCGCGCCGTCCAGATTGGCATGTTGCGCCGGCCCGATCGCCCGGATGGGATACCAGTACTGGCTCCACGCCTTCGTCTCGCCCGGCTGGAGGAAGGAGAAGTCCGGCTGATTGTCGGTGTACACGCCCGCCATCAGCTCGATGTACGGCCAGCAGACGCCCTGCGCGTCGGGCTCGGTAAGGTTTCGGTCCCACGCGTAGCCGAACGCGTGGTTGCCCCAGGTCCACTGCTTTTTACCCGGCGCGATATGGTGGTCGGCGATGTGCACCAGGCCGGCCTGGGCCGCGTAGTCGTAGCCGCCGAAGAAATCCTCGCGTGATCCCATACACATATAGGAGGTCGGCACCGGGATGTTGGCGTACCAGGAAAGATCATTGGCAGCGTAGGAGGGAACGAGACGAGATGCGGCTTCCGTGCCCGAAACTCCGAGTTCTGAGATTCGGAGTTTGGGATTTTGAGTTTGGGTTCCGATATTTGGGACTTGGGATTTGGAGTTTGGGTTTTGGGTTCCGGAAAGCGGCCCGCCGGCACGACCGCGCTCGGCGTAGTCAACGCCGTAGTAACGGCCGGAGCTGAGCGGATACGTGCTCATGGCCCGCCGGGCGTGGTCAGCCACATAACGGACATCAGGCGGGAAAAACGACTGGTACCGCTCGTGAACCCGCGTCGCCACGTTGGCCCACCAGAGAAACGTCTGCACATCGTCCGTCCGGTTGTAGGCGCGCACCTTCAACTCCATGTAAGCACGATCCGGATACAGGCAGACGCCGTGCATGCCCTTCATCCGCGCCATCGGGTCGTGGTCCGAAAGCCACACGGTTGCCGCGCCGTCCGGATGCTGCTCAACGTGGGTGTCGACCGGCATGTACGTCGCCGGCCGGTGGTGCTGCGGCCAGTTGAACTCGATGCCGCCGCTAACCCACGGCCCGGCCAGGCCCACGAGCGCGGGTTTGATCACGGCCTGGTGGTAGATGAGATCGTAGCCGTTGGTCTTGTCGATCAGCCGGTGGATGCGGCCGCCGAGCTCCGGCAGGATCATGACGCGCAGGAACTCGTTCTCGATAAACAACGCCTCCCAGGTGTGCGGCGTCGCCTTCTCGGCGATACGGTCGATAAACGGAAGCGGATAGACCCGGCCGCTCGATCCCTGATAGACGCGCTTTTCAAGGAACATCGGGTTCCGGTCCGGATCCTGCGGTTCGTACGTTGGTAAAACGACGGGCTCACGGTGGACGGAAACGGCAGTGGTCATAGGTTTACGGGGTCGAAGAGGTGAAAGTCGCCTGCAAGCCCCGCCTCAACGGGCCGCCGGCAGCACGACCTCGTAGTCCCACGCGAGTGCCACGTCTTTCAGGCGGAGGGATTCGCCCTTCTGGTCGAAAGCAAGCGTCGCGCTCGCAGGCAAATACAGTGGCGTGTCCTTCCGCAGGGGCAGGATCTTCAACTCAATCCCCTTCTGAAGCTCCTCCGGAGCCAGCCGCCACAATCCGAATTCAAACGTCGTACCCTTGTAGAAATTGTCATCCACAAATCGACCGCCCGCATAGAGCCGCGCGGCATCGCCTTCATAATCGACGGTGAGCACTGGCCGGGCGGCCGCGGAGAGAATGCCCGCCGGCACCTCGATTGACCACACCGCCGCCAGATCGAAATCGGCGTCCTCCGGCCCCTTGGCGATCTTCCGCAACGGGTCCGCGTTGATCCTGGCTGGCAGCGCTGGCGCCGCCGTTTTCGTCTGCCGCGCGTGAACCGCAGCCTTTGCCTCATTCACCGTGGCAACGAATCGGTGGAAAACACCGTCGGACCCACCGTCGCGAAAAGCCGCGGCCGCCCCGCTCCACACTGGAAAAACGCCGATCGTGAAGTCCGTCGGATTCCTGGAATACAGATGAACCCGGTCGCCTTCGAAAAACAACCCGGCGGGCGACAGCAGAAGCCGGTCGCGTCCACCAAGGCTCGCTTTCCAAAGATTCAGCGCCTGGGCGCGAGTGAGCACGACGATTTGGACCCGCTTCTGCCCCGGGTGGCTCACACGGATCGCGGTTTCGGTTCCCGGCTCGATGCCGCTGACAACGATGCGTCCATCCTCGCGTGCCACCTGGGCTTGCGGCGCTTCGATGATATCGCCCGCAGCCAGCCGGAACGAGAATTCTGCGTTCACGCCTGGCCAGGCGTGGAAGATGTAAGTTTCGGGGTCGGCGATTCGGCACGTCAGCGCCGCGGTCGCGTATTCCAACGTCACGCCGCCTACGTCCAGATTGACCGGCCAGATAGTGTAGGCGCCGCCCGGAAGGCTCATCGGCCGACGGGGGATCCGCAGCGTGCCCGCCGGAAGTTGCAGCGCGACCTGAAAGTCCGGGCGATCGGGAAGTGGAACGGTGCGTTGGTAGTTGTTTATGAAGACAAACGCGCTCTTACCATCGGACCTGACTGCAATGCGCGGTGTCATACGATCGTCGAGACCACGGGGTTTCTGATCGGGGAAGTACGTGACCATGGGCGCCAGCCGATCGCCAAAATCGTTTAGGAAAAGGTGCAGGGCTTTCATCGTCCGATAGGTGGGGCGCATCTGTCCGAATTCGCCGAGCGGCGCCTGGAAATCATACGATTTCGCCTCCAGATCATTATAGCCGTTCCATGCCTGCAGGGTCTCCTGCATCGAGGTTTTTCCGTCCGGATTGGTCCCGCCATGGTACATATAATAGCCGAGGAGTGTCGCCCCCGAGCCGAGTCTGACCAGAGCAGCAGCCGTCGAGTCGTCCGCCTGCATGACCGGCCGGCGGTGATATGCGACCGCCATTCCACCGCCCATTTCAGCCGTCAGATAAGGGTAGCCGGCATGCTGGTCGTTGTCGCGGCGGTCCTTCCGCTGAAGATGGAGATCCACGTTGTCGAAGGCGCGAATGGGCGTGAAGAAGAACTCCTGGCTCGGAGGCAGTTCCTTTGGACTGTCGCTCCAAAAATTATCCGTGTATCCGCCGAAGACGGGCAGAAAATCTGCAGCAGGAATCGCGGCCTGATCCCACCCGGTGGCGGAGTAAAATGGAGCGTCGAGGCCGGCTTCGCGCGCGAGCTTGAGAAGTTGCTCCATATGAGCCGAGCCATCGCCTGCCGGATGGTATTCGTTCTCAATCTGTATTCCGACGATCGGCCCCCCGTCTTTCCAGAGCATCCCCGAGGCCTGCCGGCCGATCTGGTCGAAATATGTACGGACGTGACCGAGGTAGACCGGATCATTCTGGCGTGTCTTTTCACCGACGAGCCAATCCGGAAAACCGCCATTCCGCACCTCGCCATGACTCCACGGCCCGATGCGCAACCACACCATCATATGAAGCTTCGCGCAAAGCCGGAGAAACTCGCCCAGGTTGCGCTGGCCCGTCCAATCAAACTGCCCCTCGGTTTCCTCGTGGAAGATCCAGTGGACATAAGTCGCCACAATATCCACCCCCCCTGCTTTGATCTTGAGGATCTCGCGCTCCCACTCATCCGCCGGGTAGCGGGCAAAATGGAATTCCCCCATCACAGGAATCCACGGGCAGCCGCTGCGCGTGAAATAGCGATCATTCACCGCAAGCGCCAGGCCGGCGGGAGAAACGCCACCGACATGGAAGGACAGAGAAGACGGCGGGGCTGGCAACTTGCTGGCATCAACGTTCATCGCGGAGCGCCCGCCCACGGCGGCGCCGGCCATGACGGCGACCGCGATCCTGATCATCATCAATCTGCCGACGTTGCGTGATGGAATAGTAGTCATGGCCGTCTCGAACTGAACGGGACAAGGGCGCTGCAGTCCGGTCCGCAGGATATCCGACCACCCCGAAAACCTCAATGGAGGCCCGGATGAAAAACATGGACGATATTATCCTTTTACAACCGCGCGGTACGAGCGGGGAGATCGGCCCATGATGCGGCGAAAGCATCGGCTGAAGTATAGCGGATCATCGAAACCAACTTCCGCGGCGATCGCGGCGACCGCAGCGCCGGTGGTGTCGAGCAACCGGCAGGCCCGTTGGATGCGTTTGCGGTTCAGAAAATCGATCGGCGCGTAGCCGGTCTGCTGCCGGAATAACTGGCAGAAGCGCGGCACCGAAAGTCCCGCAGCGGTGGCAAGTTCATCGAGTCGGTGTCGTCGGGCCAGGGTGGCAACGATCTGCTCCCGCACCACGGCGGTCCGCTCGGCCGCCGAACGCGCGCCCCCTCCGCGGTTGGCCAGATCGATCGCCGCACAAAATGCGGTGCGGAGCGCGGCGCTTGCGCCCACCAAGTGCCGGATCGCGTATCCACGCTCCAGCCAGGGATAGATCTGGTCCAGCTGCAACTCCACGATCTGCTCGGGCGAAAAGTGCGTCATGCCGACTGGCTGCCGGGCCGCCCAGCCGAGCTGTCCCTGCCAGGCCGGCACCTCCGCACCGTGAAAATGAACCCAGAGGATTGTCCATGGATCCAATTCCGCGGCGCCATACGCGTGGGCCACGTCCGCCGGCAGCCAGACGACATCACCCGGCTCGATCGCCTGCCTGCGACCGTTCAGACGGACCCAGCCGTGGCCACGGGTGCAGGCAATGATCAGATGAGTAGCCGCTCCCAAAGGCCGCTCCACCCGATGCCCAGGTGCATGAGGAAAGCAGCCTGCATCGGTCACGAGCAATCCGCGCAGGAGCGGGTGTTCAGCAACCGAGCGCCGGACCGGCTCAGGCACGACCAACAGGTGTTGCCCGGCGAAACCCTGCCGGCGGATGCAGATGCCGCTCATCGGCGAGATTGTTCGATGTTTTCGTCGCCCTGTCCATTGAGATTCCCGTCCAGGATTTCCCAAAATTGGGACGGCGACGTTCCATAGACGGGCAATCCGGGACTTCCTTGAGGTCGCGCAAGCGATTCTTTTTCTGATTATCAATGAGTTACGAACAGATCGACTCGCTGGCACAACTCATGCAAAACAAGGCAATCTGAAGAAAGATACTAGCATCAACCATCCTGCCAACCGTCTGGCTTCGCACCCCGCCCCATCGCTTCCCAAATTCCTTCCATGATTACACTCCGCTCCATCAACCGAGTCTATCCGCTCAAAGGCGGGCCGTTCTATGCGCTCCGCAATATTGCCTTCGAGATCAATGAAGGCGAATTTGTCTCAATCATGGGCCCCTCCGGCTCGGGCAAATCAACGCTGTTGCACGTGCTCGGATTGCACGACGGCGCCTGGGATGGCGAATACTGGTTCGACGGGGAGCCGGTGCACAAGATGGACAAAAAAAGGCGGTTTGATCTCCAGAAAAAGAACATCGGCTTCATCTTTCAAAGCTATCACCTGCTCGACGATCTCACGGTCTACGAGAATCTGGAGATTCCGCTCAGCTATCGGGACGTGCCCAAGAAACAACGCGAGAGCATCGTTTGCGACACGCTCGACCGCTTTCACATTGTCGCGAAAAAAGACCTTTACCCCAACCAGCTTTCGGGCGGCCAGCAACAACTCGTCGGCGTCGCGCGCGCCCTCGTGGCCAAGCCCCGACTGATTTTGGCCGATGAGCCCACCGGCAACCTCCATTCCGACCAGGGCCGCGAGATCATGGAACTCTTCAAGCGGCTCAACCAGGAGGACGGTGTCACGATCGTCCAGGTGACCCACTCCAACGAGAACGCAACCTTCGGTTCGCGCATCGTGCGCCTCGCCGACGGCATGATCGTGAAGTGATTTCCTGTTTTCGATCTCCGATTGCCGATTTCAGATGAATCAACCTCGCATCTCCTGTCGCGCCGGTGCCTGCGGCCTGCCTTCCTCCAGCCACTCACGATGGCTTCGCTCGTGCTCGCTGGTTTTAACGCTCGCCGCCCTGGCCACCGGGCTGACCGCCCAGGATGCGCCAGCGCACCTGACAATCGACGACGCCATCCGACTGGCGTTGGCTAACAACCAGAGCATCAAGGTGGACTCGTTTTCGCGCGCCGCCGCCAAAGCCGACCTGCTGGCTGCCTACGGGGCGTTCGATCCCGCGCTCAATTTTAACCGGAGCTACGCCGAATCCTCCAGCGCATCATTCACGTCGATCGGCACCGGATTGGTTCCGATCACAACGTTTGGTGAGTCGGACACCTACGGCCTCGGAATCGGCGGCCTGATGCCATGGGGACTTCAATATTCGATCGGCGGCACATCCCAAAACATTCGCGGCGACTATAATGGTTACACCAATAATTACCTGACATTCGGCGGCGTCCAAGTCACGCAGCCGCTGCTGCGCGGCTTCGGGTTCTCCGGCAGCCAGGCAAATCTCGGCCTCAGGATATCCAAGGCAAATCGCGCCATCTCTGACTGGCAATATCGTCAGACGGTGATCGACGCGATCACAAAGGTTGTAGTGGCATACAGCAATCTTGCCGCCGCGAATGCTTCTTTGCGCACTGCGCTGCATTCCCGGGATCTTGCCGCCGGCCTTGTCGCGGAAAATCAAAAGCGATTCAAGGTGGGAAGTATGTCCGAGAACGACGTGACCTCGGCGCGATCAAAAGCTGCCTTCCTCGAACAGGGAATCATTTTCGCCACCCAAGGGGTTAGAAATGCGGACAACGAGCTGCGCCTCCTTCTCGGCGAAAAGGCGTTTTCCAACGACGGTCCCTTGCTCGCCATTGATACACCACTCCCTTTGGACTTGACGCTGAATGTCGCTGAAGACCTGAAGAAGAGTTATGAGCTTCGCCCGGATTTCCAGCAGGCGAAGTTTGGAGTCGACAAGAGCCGTTACAACTCCGCTTACGCCCGCAATCAGCTGCTTCCACAGGTGGACTTCGTCGGCAGGTACGGCTACGACGGTCTCGGTCAAACGCTTGCAGAGAGCCGCCAGATGGTGGCAGACAAGGACCACCGCGAATTCTCTGCGGGAGTGAATGTCAGCATTCCCTTGACGTTCGCCCAGGGTCGCGGCACTGCCCGCGCCGCCCGGCTGCGATTGCGGCACGATCAGGAGAACCTGGAACTCCTCAAAGAGCAGATCGCCCTCAACGTCACCGAGGCGGCAGATCAAGTTGAGACGACCCGGAAGAGTGTCGCGGCCGCCAAAGTCGCGTTTGATCTCGCCCAGCAGACCGCCGATGACGAACTGAAGAAACTCCGGGCCGGCGCGAGCAACACGTTCTTTGTTCTCCAGGAGCAGGAAATGCTCGCCCAAGCGGAGACCAGCTATTACCAGGCCCTCGCCGAGCAGCGCAACGCTGTGGCCGCCTACGACAGGGAGATCGGCACGACATTGGCGCGGTATCATATCACGCTCGCCGACAAGTAAGGGGGGGCACTGATTCTTGGTCGATCTACGCCAATCGTAGGAAGCGAGCTTGCCCCTCGACACGCTCGGGGTCTTGAGCTTGTCGAAACGGCTCGCGACCTGTCCTCCGTCTTGTCCGCCATAGCTTCAGCGACGGCGGAAGGCCTTGCGAAGGAGGATTCCGAGGGAAAATCGCCTGCGAGCAGGCTTTCTACACAGATCTCGCCACATTCTACCTCTTCCGTTCTCACCCTCACCCTCACTTTCACTTCAGATGCTCGCCGTATTAACCCTCGTGCGACTGGCGGTGCTTTCGGTGGCTCTGCTGGCCTGCTGGCTTCCGGTCCGAAAGGCCACCCGGATAAACCCGATCGAGGCGCTCCGCGCAGAATGACGACGATAAGCGAGGGCCGAGTAGCGTGAAGCCGGCATTGAGTATATCTTCCCCGTCCTCTTCCGAACCTGCCCTCGGTATTTCCCTCTGGCACGCGAATCCAATGACAACGAAATGCGATATGCCAAAATGATGATACGGTCGTATCACAAATCTGGCCAGGGTTTGGAGTGCGACAGCAAAAGCTCCGCTGCCATGGCCAGCATCCTCAACCCGCTCCATCACCATGATCCTCGAAACCTTCATCCAAGACCTTCGTGTCGGCGCGCGCGTCCTGATCAAGGAAAAGACCTTCTGCGTCCTTGCCGTCCTGGTCCTCACCCTCGGCATCTGCGGTGTGGCCACGATATACAGCGTGGTCAACGGCGCCATGCTGCGGGGCTTCTCTTTCCCCAATGCCGCACGCCTGGCGGGCGTGCAGGTGATCGACGTTACGCAAAGCAACGCCAACGCCAACGGCTTTGGGGGCCAGATCTTCACGCTTGATTACGAGGCCATGCTCGAGCGGCAGAAATCGTTCGAGATGCTGGCCGCCTACATCAACGGCGCCACCGTCAACGTCACGGTCGACGGGCATCCTCAGCGATACACCGGCTCCTATGTTACGCCCGATTTCTTCCGGATCCTCGGTGTCGCACCGCTGACCGGACGCGATTTAGCCGCCGCGGACAACCGTCCCGGGGCCGAGAAGGTCGCGATCATCGCCTACCAGCTCTGGCAGCGCGATCTCGGCGGAGCCCGGGACGTGGTGGGCAAGAGCGTTCGGATCAATGGCAAGCCGGCGACCGTCATCGGCGTCATGCCTCCCGGTTTTTCGTTTCCACTGAATGAGCAACTCTGGCTGCCACTTTACAGCGAGTACCCGCCGACGCCCCGCAACGACCGCAACGCCCAGGGCAACACTCCGGCAGTCCTCGGCCTGCTCAAGCCCGGAGTGGGATTCGAGCAGGCCACGGCCGAATTCACCGGTCTGGCCCGACAGCTCGCGCAGGCGTTCCCAGACACCAACAAGAAGTTCGACACCGCGCTCATCGAGCCGCTGATCAAGACCTACACGCCGCCAAACATCCGGGGGCTGCTCTGGATCATGCTGGCATTCTGCACAGGGATTCTCCTCATCGCCTGCGTCAACGTGATGAACATGCAGTTCGCCCGCGCCACCCTGCGGAGCAAGGAACTGGCGGTCCGCTCCGCGCTCGGCGCCACCCGCATCCGGCTTATCCGCCAGATGCTGACGGAAAGCCTGCTCCTCGCCGCCTTGGGCGCCGTGGCCGGCGTCGCGCTGGCCTTCTGGGCCACTGACTATCTCACTGTCACCCTGCACAACTCGGAGAATCCGATCCCCGCCTATATGGTTTTCGACATCGACGGCCGGGTGCTTTCCTTCGTTGTCGGGGTCACGGTTTTCGCCGCCGTCGGGTCGGGCTTCATCCCTGCATGGCTGGCTTCGCGCCCCAATGCCGTCGAGGCGCTCAAGGAATCGGGCCGTGGCAACACGAGCCGATCCGTTTCCATCATCACACGCGGCCTCGTCGTCCTGCAGATTCTCGTCACGTGCATCCTGCTCGTCGGCGCGCTGCTGCAGCTTCAGTCCATCCTGCGGCGCAACCGGATCGACTGGGGTTACGACAACAACGCGGTGCTCTCGGCTCGAATGGCACTCATGGAAGGGAGTTACCCCACACCGGAGGCGCGAAAGCTGTTTTTCGACCGCCTCGTGCGCGAGCTGCGCGCAAATCCGGAGTTCGAGACGGCGGCGCTGACCAATCGCTTCCGCATGTCGTTCTCCGGCACCAGCCGGATCGAGATCGAAGGACGGGAATACAAGACGGATGAAGAGCGCCCCAACACGAATTTCGAACAGGTGACAGACGGCTACTTCGACACCCTCCAAGCGAAGATTCTCGAAGGTCGCGATTTCACATCGGACGACAACGATGGGAAACTTCCGGTTGCCATCGTGAACGCCGTCTTTGCCCGGAAACACTTTGCCCGCGACAGCGCGATCGGCCGGCGCTTTCGCACGGTCGAAAACAACGGGCGGGTTTTCGGACCATGGCGCACGATCATCGGCGTCGTTCCCGGCATCCGCATGCTTGGACCGTTCAACAATCCCGAGGTCGACGACACCGGCTTCTATGTCCCCTACTTCTCAACCGTCTTCGGGCCGGCGCAGGCCGCGCCGGTCACCCAGCAGTTCGCGACAGTGATTGTGAGGCCACGCGGCTCCGCCACCCGCACGGCTTCCCCTGCGGCCGGCGGTTTGACCCGGGCTGCGACCCTGGCGCCGGTGCTCCAGCGCCAAGTCAACCGGGTCGATCCCGATCTGCCTCTCTATTTCGTCGGCACGGCCAGGGACAACCAGGACAGCTTCCTCGGCGTGAACCGGGTCATCGCCACAATGTTTACCGTCTTTGGCGCGGTGGCGATGATCCTCGCCGCCGTAGGCCTGTATGGCGTGATGTCGTTCTCGGTCAGTCAACGCACCCAGGAGTTCGGCATCCGGATGGCCCTGGGCGCCGACCACAACCGGATTCTCCAGATGGTCCTGGGCCAGGGCGCGGTGCAGCTCGCCACCGGTCTCGTGCTCGGTCTGGGTCCGACGCTGGCGGCCAGCTTGTTCTTCCGCGACACCATCGCAGACCTGCTCCAGCTCTTCGACATCAGTCCGCATGACCCGCTCACCTATGCCGCGGTGACTTTGCTGCTTTCAGGTGTCGCCTTCGTCGCAACGATCGTGCCCGCGCTCCGCGCCACGCGGGTCGACCCGATGATAGCGCTGCGGGCGGAATGACTGTGCCGCAGCGAACGGACCAGCCCATCGTCGAGACGAAACGCTGATCGGTTTTTGTGAGCAGGGACATGGCGCGTCTGTTCAGCTCACCCCCAAAAAAACGTATTGACCCCGTTGACATTGAACGCAGCGAAATCCATGAAACCAATGCGTCCCGGGCCGGTTTCGAAGAGTACGTGCCCGATTGCAAAAAGCAGCAACAAGGGTGTATGCCCATTCCAAAACCGTGATTCAAAGAGTACGTTTCGTCCGAGCGGGATCCCCTTTCCAATGCAATCGCTGGCATCTGGGACTATTCAGCTTTTATACGCACAAGAAGAAAGAGCCCTACAGCGGCCTCGCCATCAATCTGCGCGGACTTTTGCTTTGGTTGCTGGCGTGTCTTCTCTGCGGCTACATAGTACCTGTTTCGGGCTTGTTTCTTGTTTGGAGGCGGGACAAGGCACTCGGTCTGAGCTATGGTGAGATGTTGCTCCTCCCATGGCGTTGGAACGCGATCGAGGAACGCAGAGCAAAAGAGTCGGTCAATGCAGGCCTTGAGGCGATGAAGGCCACTCGCTGGAATGATGCCGAGATACTCATTCTGAGCGGGCTCCAGAGAAACCCAAGAATCCTGGCTGGAAGAAGCCAACTTGCCTATTTTTACTACTTGACCGGCAGATGGTCGGTGGGGGCTTCGCTTCTCTCGAGCGGGTTCTCCTCCGGGTACCCTGGGCGCCCATACGTTGAGGAGGCTTTATCAATCGCACAAGGTGCCGATGACCTTGCGATTTGCACTGACTGGTGCGAACAGATGTTGACTCGTTTTGGCGAATCCATGCCTTCAGGCGACCGCTCCTGGCTCGTAATTCGTGAAGCTGAATTCCTGTTTACACGGGAGAACTACAAGGAGCTCTCCGATTTTGCCGTCAGTCATGCGAACCAGGGAAGCGCGGGTCTACGCGAGTTCCAGGTTCTCGCATTGCTAAAGCTCGGAGATTATACTCAAGCCCTGTCCAAGCTTGAGCTATGGCAGAGTCAGCACCCGGAGGAGGCTGCAATGATCGTTCGCCTCCGAGCACAGGCACTGAGGCGGGCCGGTCGGTTGGACGACATGGCGCTGCAATTGGATCGCGCGTGCGCCATGGCGCCGCGGAATCCATCAGTATTTTTGGAATCCGTGACCGAGCGTTTCGAGGCCGGAGAGATGGAACCGGCAGGAAATGCGCTGGAGCAATTCTTGATTCTCTTCGGATTTGAGCAGAACTCCGCCCTCATCGAGGGCTCCATGGCGAATTTCGCCGAACTCAAGTATGCCGAAGGAATAGATCGCCTGTTGCGTTTCGCCAGAGTGGAAAGGCTGCCGCTCAAGAAAATGCTGCTCATCAAGATTGTCTTCGACCTCACGGAGGGCGATATCAGCCAGTCTCGGCTCCTGCTTCAGGAGTGCGACAAACTCTGGGATCTGGAGAATCCGCGTGATCGTTTTTTGCGGGATTTCTTCAAGCTCCTGGTTGATGCGGCGACCGATGAGGGTCCTGAAACGCGAGCCCGCTTCGAGAGCTTCTGTAATGAGCGACGGCTTGAGTGGGGCGATTTCTCGCGCGCGGCCCGCGTGCTGGCCAAGTTCAACCGGGAAAAGGCCGCACTGAAGTTACTCGATGCAGCGCTCGTACGCTATCCCTCGAGTTGCCATCTGGGCACCTTGAGAAAGAAGATTCAAACGGAGTTTGATGCAAAAACCAAGGCCATCCGGACGGAGTGAGAGGCATTCAATATGAGCAGGCATCCTCGCCTTCCCTGGTTGCTGGCCCTTGGACTGTCCGGCGGTCTGCTGGCCTTCGTCGCCTGCGATCAATCCTACTGGTGGCTGCGCGAGCCCGATTATACCTTTGGGTTTCTCACGCCCATATTCTGTCTCTACATCACCTATGATCGCTGGCCGCTCATCAACGAGTCGCTCGATATTGCGGAGGCTCCCGGCGCGCCGAGGATGCAGGGCATTTGCGGTTTTTTTCTCGCAGCCGGTGCTGTCGCCCTGCTGGGGATCGGTGGCGCGGGAGTGATCTTGGGGGCTCTCATGCGCGCGGATAGCCCCGAGGTTTTTGCCTCCTCGACCTTCGCCATAACGATGGGATCGGTTCCCGCAGTCTTAGGGTTGCTGTTCATCTGCATTCCGGCTCCACAGGCGGGCTCGGCAGCTCGAAGTTTTAGCCAGGACTCGCGGCTGAACGTGCTGAAGCACTTCATTTTCCCCGTTTGCATCTGGATTCTTTCCGCGCGCCTGCTGGGGACTTTCGAAGACAGCCTGAGCCTCTTCCTTCAAAACAGAGTCGTAGGTTTCGTCTCCCTGGTGTTTGATCTTGCAGGGGCCACGCTCATTCGCGAAGGCAACGTACTGGTGCTGCCGAGCGGCAGAGTTGGTGTCGCCGAGGCCTGCTCCGGCATCCGCTCCCTGACCGGCTGCCTTTTCTCCGGGGCATTGCTGGGCGCCACTTTTTTTCGCGGTCTTGCTCCGAAAGTCTTCCTGCTCCTGGCTGCTGTGCTTTTGGCTTTTCTTACAAATCTTTCCCGAAATCTCTTTCTGACCTGCTGGGCCTATCGCCATGGACCGTCTGCTATCCACGGATGGGTGCACGATGCGACCGGGTACGCTGTCCTGGGTCTCACCACACTCGGTCTCCTTCTCCTGGTTGGCTTGATGAAACGGGTCGGCAGCATGGGTATTGAGCTCTCTGGGACGGAGGAGTCGGAATGAAACTGAGCAGTCTCGCTTTAGCATTTGCCGCCGCCGTTCTCTGCTTCGCCGTTTTGGTCCAATCCAGACTGGTTGTGCCGAAGCTCAGCAGCAAGACGGTTGCGAAATCCCTCCAGGGATGTTTACCCGAGAAACTGCCTGGATGGAACGTCGAGGAACTGCCTGTTGGACCAACGGAAGTGGATCGAACGAGCATTTCCCGTAGGCTCAACTACGATCAGCTCGTCTTCCGTCAGTACAACTCCGCCAAGGGAAGCTTTTCTCTGTACGCGGCCTATTGGGGACCACAGAAGATGTCGCCCAACCTTGTCGGCGGCCATACGCCCGACAGGTGCTGGGTTCTGTGCGGATGGAACTGTGAAAAATCATCCTTCTCATGGAAGTCCAGGCTGGGCGACCAGGAACTCTTCCCGGCTCAGTATCGCCTTTTCCGAAATGCCGCGGGCCAGATCCAACATGTCATCTATTGGCATCTGGTAGGAGGGAAGCCCTTTGAAGGCAATTTCCGGATCGATGGCTCCCGCAGCCTTATGGCCTACGGGAAATCCATCCTGCTGCATCACGTGGGCGGCAACACCGAGCAGTTTTTCATCCGCCTGAACTCAGAGCGCCCGTTTGAGGAAATCTGGGACGATCCGGGTTTTCACTGCCTGATGGAATCGCTGGCCAGGCTCGGCCTCGCGGAAAGCCGCGGAAAAACCTAGAAATGTACCACCGAGGTCGCCGCCGAGCTCCTGCGCCTCAGGCAGATCCACGTTGTCGTAACGATTCTCGCTCGTGGTCGCGCCGGCGTTGATTTGCGACCGCGCACCGGCGGCTGCACTGAGATCGGTCATCCAGAAATCACCGATGTCATCTATTGAATGACAATAACCGCAAGGCTTCTGCATCGGCTCGCTGGCGCTCGCCGCTGGGAGGCGTCGGGCGTTTCTTTCCGCATCGTCAGGGCTTGGGGACAACTCGGAAGACGCCGTTGCCGCAGGTGCCAACTTCGATGGTCCCGGTCCGCGGATTCACCGCGATGGTCTTCATGCGCAACGCTCCCAGTCCGGAGTCATAGAGATCCGTCCACGTGCGGCCGCCATCCGAGCTGTGGAGGAGTGCCGCGAGGCAAGGGCTCAGGCCCAGCGGTTCGCAGGAAACATAAAGATCGTCGGTACCCGGCCCTCCCACCGCGATCGAACTCGCATTGAAAGGCTGGTTGCCCATGGGGAAAACCTTCGCCCAGTGCGCCCCCTGGTCCTCGCTGCGCCAGAGGCCCTCGCCGATGAAGCCCGCATAAACCCGCCGGGGATGGTTTGGATCCGGGGTAATGCAGACCAGCGTGGCCGGCCGAGGGTGGTTGAAGGGAAGCCCCGCGGAGATGTCGACCCAGCTCCGGCCTCCGTCCTCCGTGCGGAAAAGTCCCGTCGTCCACTCACCCCAGTAGAAGGCATTGGCCTCCCCGGGAATCGCCGCGAGCAATTGGTTGGTGCCGCAGGCGTTCTTGGTTTGATACCAGACCACCGGGAGCAGCTCGTTCTCGACCCATTGCCGGTCCTGCGGAACGCGTTTGATCCGGCTCGGCAGGCCGCCGTCCAACAACCGTGTCCAGGTTCTACCGGCGTCGGCGCTTCGATAAAGACCGGCTCCTTTCGCCAATTCTCCGTCGACACTGGCAAGGAATACGCCCGGCTGCATCGCGTCCTCCCGGATCCCCTGAATCATCAGGTCGCCGGGCAGTTCGAGGCTGCAGGTCACGGTTGCGCCATCGTCCTCGGTCCGGCAGAAGGCGCTATGCTGCGAGCCGTTGTTATTCACGCCGTAGACGACCAGCCCTGTCGTGAATCGCGAGGGCGCGGCACAGGTGCTGCAGTAGTAATTGGCCGGACGGCGCACGTCGCCGAAATGCTGGAAGTGACGACCGTCGTCGTCGCTCCGGCAGATCGCCTGGTCGGCCGCGGCGAAATAGAAGCAACCGGGCTTCGTCGGATGCGCGACGACGTTTTCGACGCAGATGTTCTCAATCCCCTCGTAGTGATTCCCCGACCAGTGCTGACCGCCGTCGTGACTCACCGAAACGCCGAACCAGTTGCTCATGTAAAGCGTCTTCGAATCGAACGGATCGATCCGAATCTTGGAGATCGCCCAGCCGATCGGGCGGATGTCGCCGGGTGGATACGGGTATTCCGTAAAATCGGACGGCTGGTAGTCCTTGAGCAACGACCAAGAGGCCCCTGCGTCGTGCGAGACGTAGAGCGGAACAACGGGAACAGGGGCGTCGGCGCCGACACAGGCGGCGGTGTAGAGGGTGCGCGGCTGGCGAGGGTCGACCGCGAGGCCGGGAAACTCCACTGGCGGCAGCCCTTGGTTGATCGGCTTAAAATGATGTCCGCCATCTACGCTATTGAGCAACCCCAGCTTGCCCGCAGCCGCGTAGAGGATCTCATCGCCCTCTGGCGAAAACTGCAGCTCGGCGAAGGCGAGCTCCGGTCCCTCGGCAAGCAGTGTCCATGTGCGGCCCTTGTCCTCCGAACGATAGAGCCGGCCGACCTTTGGTCGCTGGTAGCCCGACGGGAAGAGATAATCCGCGTGGGCCATGGTCGTGAGCGTGCCGACGTAGAGCCGGTTGGGAATGCGCGGGTGAAAGGCGAGCGACTTGAGCGGTTCGCCCTGCAGACCGGTGCAGGTCCAGTGTTCGCCCCCGTCGTGGCTGGCGAAGACGCCCCGCGAGAAGCTGGCGGCGACGACCGTCTTCGGATCGAAGGGATCGATGGCGATCATCTCGCCGAGATACCGGGTTTCGCCATTGCCGATAAAGTCGGCTTGTTCGGTGAGCAGGCGCCAGGTTTGGCCGCCGTCCGAGGAACCATGGATGAAGCCGAAGCTTTTCCCGCCGCGTGCGTCGCCGGAGCAGCGAAAGAGGACCTTGGGATCGTGCGGACTCAGCGCGAAACTCTCCACCGAATGATTGGATGAGGCGGTCATCCCGCGGTTCATCGCGCGGAAGCTCCGCCCGCCGTCCTCGCTGAGAAACACCCCCGCGACATCGCAGCGCGCCCAGATACGACCGGGCGTATTCGGGTCCGGGATCAGGCCCGTGATGTAGCCGCCGCCCCCGACGCGCGAGTTGCGCCACTCCGCCGCAGCGCGGGGAACGCCAGTTCCCGCGTCCAGTGCAGGACCGTCGGCACGCATCGTGAGTGCGAGCAGCAAGGAAAGCAGGACTATTGCATCTCGCGCAATTGCCTGACGCAGGCGGTAGGGCGCGACCGCTGGGCGCGCCGAGCACAACGGACGGCCCGGCCCGCCTGCGCTCTGCGAGCTTCGGCGAGGCCCTTCATCCGGGACGGGCCACGACGAAGC
>Ga0182027_10005457_pt1 | contig 19319 bp, 20 predicted proteins | sample 712E1DmetaG_FD_121300 | JGI IMG/M metagenome (GOLD analysis project Ga0182027, IMG submission 121300) | Permafrost microbial communities from Stordalen Mire, Sweden - 712E1D metaG (Illumina Assembly) | ecosystem: Environmental > Terrestrial > Soil > Wetlands > Permafrost | place: Sweden...
ACGCCAACGCCGGTGCCGGCAAGTCCGCCGAGCGACGCCACGGCTCCGGCTCTGCGCATCGTGTCGCCGGGTTCGACCATCGTTTCGATATCGTCGGCGAGCATCTCGATTAGCGGTACGGCCAGCGACAACGTGGGCGTGACGGCCGTGAAATGGAGCACCTCGATGGGATATTCGGGGAACGCGAGCGGGACGGCGAGTTGGACCCTGCAGGCGCCGTTACTGGTGGGGACGAACGTGGTCACGGTGCGCGCCTACGACGCCGCCGGCAATTCCAGTTGGCGGACCGTTACGGTGGCGCGGCACTGAAGCCGGCGCCGATTTCCGCGAGGAATTTTGACTTAGTACCCTCGTGTTTTTTGCGCCGGCGCCGATAGGACGAGTAGAAATGGGCAGCAATGTTTCGATCCTAAGATCCCGGCCGTGGTCATCCTGCCAGGCGATGCCGGTTTTTGCTCGGGAACCATGGGGCGCTCCGTCCGGCGAGGCGTGGCAGGGAGGGGGCGGCCGGCGCGAGCAGCGCGACATTGTAATCGACGAAACAGAGGAAATCCTGTTTGCGCTGGCGCAAGCCGTGGAACAGCGCGACCACCTCGCGGCCGGGCATTGCGAGCGGCTGGCGTTCATCAGCGTGGCGATGGGGATGGCCATGCGGTTGGACCGGCCCGCGCTGCTGACGCTCTACCGGGGCGGCTACCTGCACGATGTCGGCAAGGTCGGCATGCCCGACGCGGTGTTGTTCAAGCCCGGCCCGCTATCCGCGCAGGAATGGGAAATTATGCGGACGCACCCGTTGCGCGGCGAAGAGATCTGCCGCCACGTGACTTCGCTGGGGCCTGTCTTGCCCCTGATCCGGCACCACCACGAGCGTTGGGACGGCTCGGGATACCCGGACGGGCTGCGCGGCGAGCAGATTCCGATTGAGGCGCGTCTGGTGCAAGTCGCGGACATTTACGATGCGCTCATCAGCCCGCGGCCTTACAAATCCGCCTACTCGCATGCCAAAGCGGCGCAGATCCTGCGCGAGGAGACGGAGCGCGGTTGGCGCGATCCGCAAGTGGTGGACCTGTTCTTCCGGCTGCACGAGAGCGTGATCGCAAATACCGCCGAGTTCACCACCGGCGGGGACCATAATCTACAGGCCTTGAGCGCCGCGCTCAACAACGTGCAAGAACTATTGGATTCGGCCTGGGCGGCGGGGACGTGGTGAAGGATGGCCAATCCCGGACGATCCGAAAGCCGATGGCTGACGGCTGTCTTCAATGCCCGTACTTCTTCTCGCCGGCTTCGACGCGCACGGCGAGACGGTTTTCCTTGGGAGGCAGCGGGCACGTTGCATAGGGCGTAAAGGCGCACGGGGGATTGTAAGCCTTGTTGAAGTCCAAGACCAGCTTGCCATCGCGCGGCGGATCGGAGTAGAGGAAGCGCCCGGCGCCATAAGTTTCCCGGCCGCTGGTGAGGTCGCGGAAGATGAAGAACAGCTCCTTGGCGTCCGGCTCTTCCAAGACCGGATACAGGCGCACGTCGCGGCCATGCAGGCGGAATGCGGCGTATCCGGGGCAATCGTCCTGCTCGGTCTGGCCGATGACGTTCAAGATGGGAATCTTGCGCGGTTCGGAAACAAACCTGGCGGTGATGCGATAGGCTTCGCTGGCGGGGAAGTATTCCAACCCGTGGAACTGGCGCAGATACGGGCTTTGCGGGTCGCGCAAGCGAATGCCATAGCGGTCTCCGCGCTTGATGACGAACAAGCTGAGCCGTCCCACTTTCAGGAAATCTTCCGAATCGGGACGTAATTCGCGCTGGCTGCCGCCCACTGCCGCCGTCACCTTGCCATTGCGCAAGGTAATCGCGCCGGCGCGCGCGGGGCCGTCCGGCAGAACGATGTCGCCCGAGGCTTCCGTGCCAAAGCGGTTAGTTCCCTCGCGCAACCAGAACAGGCCGGTCACGGCGAGCCAGCTACCGTCGCGCCGCAAGTTCGCCTCGCGGGACTGGCGCCAGCCGGCTTCCTCGGCCTGGAAGGTGGCCGCGGCGAGAAGCGCGGCCCCGGCCAGCGCCGCCGGCAGAATTCTTGGGACCATGACCATTACTCCCCGGGCGCGATGGCGCGATCGAGCAACACCGCGAATTCCACGCTCTTGCGATCCACGCGGTCTTGCAGGCGGCTGAGGTCGCGCTCCAGCGTGCGCAATTTGTCGGCCAGGTTCAGACAGGCCATCACGGCGATGCGCGTGGAATCGGCGTTAGGGGCTTTGGCGGCGATGGAGAGCATCAATTCGTCGACGCTGGCAGCGACGGCTTCGATTTCGCGGGGATCTCCCGTGGCCAGCAGCGTGTACGGCCGGCTGAGGATGGTTACGCGAACAGGCTGTTTCTCGGGAGTGCCTTCCATCGCACGAACCCCAAAAGCCAACGCGGCCTAGGCGCCGCTCAACTGGTCGATCTGCCCCAGCAACCGCTCGATGCGCGTGCGGACCTGCTTGCGCTCGGCCTGCAAGGTCTTGTTTTCGCCCGCCAGACGCGCCGCCTCGGCCTTGGCTTCGGCCGTCTGTTCAAACGCCGCATCGCGCTCCTGGCGCAAGCGCGCCACAAGCTGGACGGTCTGCTGAATGCGCTCTTCCAAACTACCAAGGGAATCGGATTCCCGCAGAGCGAACGGTTCCTGGCCGGCCGGAGTCACGCCTTCACCACGGCGGCCTTGGCGGCTTCCACCAATTGGCGGAACCCGGCGTCGTCGTGCAGCGCGACATCCGCCAGCGACTTGCGGTTCAGGTCCAGACCCGCCGCCTTCAGACCGTGCATGAATATGCTGTAGCTGATGCCGGCTTCGCGGCACGCCGCGTTGATGCGGACGATCCACAGCGAACGGAATTCGCGCTTCTTGTTCTTGCGGCCGACGTAGGCGAACTTCAGCCCGCGCTCCACGGCCTCTTGCGCCGCGCGATTGAGCTTGCTCTTGGTAAGAAAATACCCGGAAGCGCGTTTGAGCGTCTTTACGCGGGCGTCCTTACGGTGGGTTCCTCTTTTGACTCTAGGCACGTTTCATCTCCTTGTTTGTGGCTTTATCAATGGGCGGATCGGGCACGTGCCACGCGCACCGTCCGCTCAGACGGCCGGTCCCCTAGTAGGGGATCATGCGTTTCAGAACTTTCTGATCCGCCTTGTCGGCCACTACACTCTCATGTAGTTTCTTCTTGCGCTTGTGCGGCTTGGAAGTCAGGATGTGCCGTCCAAAGGCGTGATTCCGCACGACTTTGCCCGTCCCCGTCTTCTTGAACCGCTTAGACGCACCCTTGTGTGTCTTGAGCTTCGGCATAGATATTCCCTGGATCTTATCGAACGGATAAGACTCGTTGATTATAGCACGCCCGGGGCCAGAGAGCGCAGTTTCAGGACGGCTGCGATCACCTGCGCGGCGGCGTAATCCACCTCGTCCCCGGTAGTGAAGCGCCCCAGACCGAAGCGCACCGAGGAACGCGCGGCCGGCGCCCCAATGCCCAGGGCGCGCAGCACGTGGCTCGGTTCCGGGGAGGCCGAGGAACAGGCCGAACCGGTGGAAAGCGCCACCCCGGGAAGCAGCGTCAGGAGCGCCTCGGCGTCCACTCCCGCGAAGCTCATGTTGAGATTGCCGGGCAGGCGGTGCTCCATCGACCCATTCACGGCGGTCCCGGCGATCGCGGATTCGAGGCTGGCCTGGAGGCGGCCGCGCAAAGCCCGCACGCGGACGGCGTCGTCAGCCATCTCGCGGGCGCAGATGGCGCAGGCTTCCCCGAATCCCACGATGGCGGGCACGTTCAGGGTGCCGGAGCGCATTCCGAACTCGTGCCCTCCGCCATCCATCTGGGCGCGCGGCAGAACGCGCGCATTGCGCCGCCGCACGTAGAGCGCTCCCACGCCCTTCGGACCGCACATTTTGTGGGCGCTGAGCGACATCAGGTCGATATTGTCCTGAGCCGCGTCCACGGGGATCTTGCCGAACGCCTGGGCGGCGTCGCAGTGAAACGGCACGCCCTTTTCGCGGCAGATGGCGCCAATCTCGCGGACCGGCTGGAGGACGCCGATCTCGTTGTTGGCGGCCATCACGCTCACCAGCACGGTATCGGGGCGGATGGCCTCGCGGAGCATGGCAAGATCGAGCAGCCCATCGCGGCCAGGCGGAAGAACGGACGCCTCGGCGCCGGATTGTTGCAGCCGCCGGACCGGGTCGAGCACCGCAAGGTGCTCCGTCGCCATGGTCACGATACGGCCCAGCGGGGCGCCGCACGCTTCCATGACGCCCTTGATAGCCAGGTTGTCGGATTCGGTGGCGCCGCTGGTGAAGACGATTTCGCGCGGCGCCGCGCCGGCCAGTTCGGCCACCCGCTTGCGCGCCAACTCCACGGCCTTTTCGGCTTCCCATCCAAAGGCGTGACCGCGGCTGGCGGGGTTGCCGAAGCGCTCGCCGAAGAACGGCAGCATGGCCTCCAACACGCGCGGGTCCACGGGGGTGGTGGCCTGGTAATCGAGGTAGACCGGTTTGCGCATAGGGGCCGCTAGCCGCGGGGGAATCTCGATTCCATTCTCCCATGCGCTTGTGGCGCGGCGCGCAAATGGCGGATACTGGTCGGTGCCGGTGGGGCCCGGCGCGCATGGCGAAGCCCTCGGTCGCTCCCGAAACGGAAGTCGTGGAACGGGACCGGATGGTCCCCCTCTACCAGGTGGTTCTCCTGGACGACGACGAACACACCTACGATTACGTCATCGAGATGCTGCAGAAGATTTTCATCTTCACGCTGGACCAGGCGTACGCGCACGCTCAGGAAGTGGACCGCCTGGGCCGCACGGTTCTGATCAAGTGCGAACTGCGGGAGGCGGAGTTCGCGCGCGACCAAGTCCATTCGTACGGCCCCGATTGGCGCTTGCCCGCCTCGCAAGGCTCCATGTCGGCGGTCGTCGAACCGGCGCGCTAGCGGCGCGGACACTCGTGTCTGCCGCGCCCCGGCTCATCGGGGCGCTAGTTTGCGGTTGGAACCCGTTCGATGTGATCAACTACAAGGACTTCGGTCTGCGTTTTCCGGGCTTCGAGCCTTAAGCCAAGCGACTCCCGCAGGGCGGTGAATAGGTCGGCCCCCGGATCGCTCGCTGCATCCGATGGCGCCGCCTGTACGGCGCCTCGATCAGGGACCCAAGAGAGGCTAATCTCGTACTCGCCTTTGAGCCCGGTAGCATCCACGATCTGACCGAATCCCTGAACGGAGAGCCTCTTTGCCAGCAACTCCGTCGTCATAATTCCCTTGAGGGCGCCGCGGCCCCCGCGCCCAATTCCAACCGCACTACGTGGATACTTGCCCAGGAAGGTGGAGTCCTCTGCCGCTTGCTTCATCTTCGGGCCACCCTTGTCTACCACCAGGGCGTAGACCGTGCTCGACCGGCTATCCTTGTGCGCACTAAGTTTGAACCGTTCCGCCAGCAGAGTCCGAAGCATCTCCGGGATGTGATCGGCCGTCGAACCCTGCGGCAACTTGGCGACCACATCGAAACAGTCGCTGTCGAGCCACGATGGCCCGATGATTTGGTCTTTGCTCACCCCGAACGCGGTGACGAGAACAGGGCTCAACGGAAGGCCGTTCAGCACAACCTGTCCAGGGTCCATCGAATGCACATACGTGCATTCTGCGGCTCTCTTCACGGATGCGACTTCGAACCGGACCCGATCATCGGCGTGCAGTTGCATCCAAAGTGGCATCGTCACACATAAGACAACGCTGGAGCTTAGCCATATCTTCATAATAAGCCTCACCGCGACGTACATTCTTCCGGGCGGCGCGCCTCGCGCCCTGCCGACTACGGCCCTCATTGACCATCCTGGCGCCCTTAAGCGCACGGGCTAGCAGGCGCGGGCGTATCCATAATAAAAGGGCAAGCCGATTTGGGGACCAACCAGCAGACCGCCTGCCAACAAGACTCCAAGGGCAGCCTTGCCTCCACTCTCGACAAGCGATATCTTCATGTAGCGTGTCCCCCTTCGGAACAGAAGATATCAGTTCCACTTCTGGATGTCAACACAGTCTACATAGTGGCAAACCCGGCATTCCGGATTCGCAGAGTAACTGGGTCACTGGGGTTGTGAGCCGGATGTTGCCCAGGACTTTGCCCTGGAACCTCTCGAACGCGCGACTCCTCGATGGAGCCGTAACACCGGCCGCGTCCTACGCTCCGTCGATGAGTTGCAGCACCTTACGCTCAGAGGACTCGCCGTGTGGTTGGCCCGCCCACGAGTCAATGACGGTACCATCCCGGCGCACCAAGATTAACGAAGGAACTCCCTTGACCCGGACACCGGCAGCGGCCCCCGAGAGCACCCTGTCGACCGCTATTCCATTCGACTCCAGGAACTTGCGGTTCTCGGCTAGATCTTCCCGGGTTACGGCGACAACCTTTATTCCGCGTCTGCGGGCGGCGCTGGCCGCCTTCCTGTAAAAAGGCATGCTAGCGATACAGAAGTGGCAGGTGTGGGACGTCAAGATCGGAATCGTGCGTGGAGCGCTATTCAGATCGAATGCCGCCGAGTCCCGAATTCGGTACCCCGGATCAACGGCGGGCTGCCATCGCGCTGCCGATCCATGAATCGCACGGTAGCCATATTGCCCCAAAACGACAGCACACGCGATTATTAGCAAGCCATTCGCGGTCTTCTCAAGAACTGACATCGTTACTCCCTTTCCGCCATCTGGGCGGAGATCACAGCGCGGACTTGATCGGGTCATTTGCCATTGCCGCGTGCCGCAGAAGGCCGGCGCGCGGCCAGCCTCCCTGGCGCGCTGCCAGCACGCACGCTAGCAGCAGGGGGGTATGCCGTTAAATTGATATTGGCACCAATAGTAACCCGTATCACCCGGATCACATCCAACGCAGTAATAACCAAGGCCTAATCGCGTAAGACACTCATAGGTACAGTTAAACGCATCACACGGACAGCAAGCGTCCGCCTCCACCGGCGGTATGGCCCAGTTTTGAGCGCCAACCAGCAGAACGCCCGCCAACAAGGCTATAAGGATAGCTTTGCGTCCATTCTCGAGAACAGGTATCCTCATGTACTGTGTCTCCCTTCGGAACAGAGAGTATCAGTCGCCTCTTGTGGATGTCAAGAGACAGATCACTCTTGTCAAAGATGATTTTCGGTGCTCGGCGTCTTGGACGGGGGAGAGCGCTTGAGCGGGGCTTCCCGAGGTCTCAATCTCCTGCGAAAGCCCGTAGAACCCTCGATTTCGTCGTGGTCGGAGGCAATTCGTGCACAACCGGGCGCTCGCTCCCGTCTTGGACAAGCTGGTGACGCGCATTAGGCGTCGTTTTGAGGCCGTCGAGCGCCGCACTCAAAATGAACGGCTTAACCCGTCCAAGACACCAATTGTGAACTTGTCTTGGACAACAGTGGAGGCAGATAGCAGAAGTGTTTCCAGAATCTGAACCGAGGAACAGATTCATATGGTTGCCGCGGATGCTCGACCGGCTATAGTCTTCGCCCTTTGTCCTGGTCACGATCACGATGCGCCGCGCGATCGAGCCATGCTGGAAGAGCCAGACCCCATGCCGGAGGGCCTCCCGCTGCTGATGGATCGTGCTTGCGAGGGCAACGAGACCCGCCGGCTCGTACTCGATCTCGGCATGACCCCGAGGTGGGACAGCTATGCGGCCAACGCCGACCACGGCTTGCTGCGCATCAGGCCGAGAGTAATAGAGCCACACGGCTCGCGCTTTACACCATTCGAAGCGCTGCCAAGCTGAGCAACGTACGGAGTGCCTAGCACTTACAGGTCGTTGTGGGCACTGGCCGCTACTGGTGACGGAAGGTATCTTCGCAAGGTTGCGAAGATGACATCACGGCAACCAGCAGGCGCCCGCTCCATAAGCGCTAAGATAACGGTTGAGTTCTGTGCATCGTTCGCGTACTCTGATTTCAGAGTGCGGAAACAAGGATAATGCGGCCGATGAAAGTTGGGGATTACTGCTGAGCTTGTTGCCTTTGGGCTGGGAAGAGCAGGCGGTACTCTGCGGTGCAGTGGAGCGCTGCGCAAAAGCGAGCAGGCGGTGGCGCAAGCCGAGCGCAGGCCGGTGCGTAAAGCTCAGAGAAACGGCAAAACGACGCGGACTGCGACCTTGGAGTTCGCCTGTTACGTGCTGGTGTTCACCACCGTTCCGGCGGGCGACTTCACCGCCGCCGAAGTGCTGGAATTGTATCGAAGCCGGTGGCAGATTAAACTCACCTTCAAGCGTCTCAAATCTCTCGCGCAATTGGGACACTTGTCCAAGCACGACGAGGATGCTGCCCGCGCCTGGCTCTACGGCAAGCTGCTGTTGGCATTGCTGAGCCAGACGTTGGCGCGCCACGGGCGCGATCTTTCCCCCTGTGGCTACCTGCTCGCCTACGCCGCGACCGAACAGCGCCTGGCGACAGTTTAGTCGCCCGGCTCTTTCGATGGATCGCTGTGGTAGAACACCAGGTAAGCCAAGCCGACGGCGAACGGAATGAGGCCCACGAGGGCGAGCGCCACGGGTGGTCCGCTCCGTTGCTCTGCGTCCTTTTCGACCATGGTTTCGGCCTGGCCGAGGGGAATCCCCAGATCGCGAGCGATGTTCTGCGCCTGGTACGCCTTGGTTGCAGCCGAACTGTAACGGCCGTGCGAAAACGTCAGCGCGATGCCGAACAGGCAGATGGCCAGCGCGGCGCCGGTCAAGCTCCAGATCAGGCCTCGAAGCAGGTAGACGCGCGGCGACCACGGGGCCGGCCCAGGCGTCATGGGGATCGCGGCGCCTTTATCGAGGGCCGCCATGCGCTCCTGGTGGAACATCTGGTCTTTGCGATGGCGCAGGTACAACGCCATCAGGGTCACAATCAGTGCGCACAGTATTAAGGCAAGCACGCCAGCCATCTTTCGTTTCTCCTTGCCCATTAAGACCCGCGATTGAACGCCAATGTTTCGAAACATCGGCTCGCGGCTTGTGGTCTAAATAGGTCTATGGAGGAAGCGTTCGAGCGGATTGTCCGGGAATACCAGGACAAGATCTTCCGTCTCGCTTTCTCCCTGATGGGAGACCGGGCCGCAGCGGAGGACGCGGCGCAGGACGCGCTGGTTCGGATATGGAAAGGGCTGCACGGCTTCCGCGCCGAATCGTCGCTTTCGACGTGGATCTATAGCATCACCCGGAACGCCTGCCTGACGGCGCTGGGCCGCGGCCGCCTGCGCACGGCTTCGCTCGATGACGCGGGCCCACGCCGCGAGGCGGAAAGGCGCGCCACGGCCGGTTGGTTCGCGGCGGAATCTCCGGATGCGGCCGCGCTGCTTGACCGGCTGCCCGCCAAGTACCGGCAAGTGGTGACGCTGTTCTACATGCAGGAAAAATCGTACGATGAGGTAGCGAACATGCTCGGCCTGCCAGTGGGCACGGTGAAGACCTACCTGTTTCGCGCCCGCAAGAGCCTGGCGGAAGAGTTGGCTAGCCAGCCCGTGCGGAAAGGAAAGGCATGATGGCCTGCCCGGATTTTGAAGACTTGGTACGAGGCCGCGCCGGCGATCACGCCACTCACTGCGAGGAGTGCCGCGCCCTGCTCGACGCGCTAGTCGAAGTGGATGCCACCTTCGACGCGGCATTCGCGGGCATCTCCGCGCCGCCCAGCCTGGCCGCGGCGGTGCGCGCACGGGTGGCGCGGCAGTCCGCCGTGCGGCGCCCGTCGCTGGTGCCCGAGGTGCTGGACTTCATTGGCTGGGCCGCGGTGCTGGCGTTGGCGGCGATTCTGCTGCCCCGCTGCCTGCCTCTTCTTAACGCGGCGCTGGCGCGCTTCAGTTAGGCGCCGGCGCGAGAGCGCGACCAAAGAGCGCGACCAGAGGGTCGCGCGCGGACGGGGGCGTCCGCCCCACTCACTTCTTGGCCGGCTCGGCGAAGGAGCGGTCGACCATATCCTTGGGATCGGTCGAGATGGCGTGGTCGCGCCACAGCCAGCGCATCATTTCCGGCAGGATAGGGCCTCCCATCTTCTGGCCGTGGCGGTTCTCTCCCCAGACGTAGTTGACGTCGTAGCCCTTCTCCGTCAGCGCCTGCATCAGCCGAACGTTCTGGTAGAACCAATCGCGCGTTTCGTCGTACTTCCCGTCGGCGCCTAAAGCCCGATTGTCGTTCCGGCCGTCCTGCAGAAAGACCCGAATCGGCTTCTTCTCGCTCTTGCGGATCAGCTCGGGGAAAACATACCCGCCGCGCAGGTTGACGAAGCTGCCCACGATGCTGAGCACCTTGCGGAAATCGTTGGGCCGTTCCCACGCCACCGTGAACGCCGCGATGGCGCCCGAGCTGGCCCCGCCAATCCCGCGGCGGTCCGGGTCGGGCGAGATGTTGTACTGCTTGTTCACCACGGGCATCAGTTCGTCGACAATCACGCTCGGATACTTATCGTCGATGGTGTTGTACTCGGTGGGGCGATTGGTAGTCCGGTCGCCCCACTCGGCGGGCGTCGGCTCGGGTTGATCGGGCCGGTGTCCGGGGTTGACGAACACGCCGATCATCACCGGAATTTCGCGCCGGTAAATCAGGTTATCGAGCACGTTCAGCGCGCGCAAATCCCCGTCCGGCGCAAGGAACGCCTGGCCATCGTTGAAAATCATCAGGCTGGCCGGCGTGGCCGGGTCGTACTGCGCCGGAACGTAGATCCAATAGGTGTGCCTCGTGCCTGGAAAGGCCCGGCTGGGCAGCGTGAACGGACCGCGCAGCTTGCCCTTCGGCGCACCGTCCTGGGGCATCGAGTCGGGCCCCAGGTGGTAGGCCAAGCCCGGATCGGGGCCTTGGTTCTGGCCCTGGCCCTGGGCACGCAGGCTGGTTCCAAAGCCGCCCGCCAAGGCGGCCAACAAGCACGCAAGCAGTGGTTTCATGAGACGCCCTCCGAAAACTACGTCTGGGCGCCAAGATACCACGACCCTTAGGCCACTTGCCAGTAGACCACGTAGCGCTTGTCGAAAAGGCTGTTCAACGGCGCCAGATCCAAGTCCTTGGGCTGGCCAGTGGTGCGGAATGTCAAGGGCTTGGCGGCCGGCTTCAGCCAGGACGCCGGGTCCGCGGCGGGCGCGTGGATGGCGGGGATCTCGAGTGCGGAGCGGTTGACCCGCGGCCCCATCTGTCCGATGGTGGCTTGCTCCGTCAGGGCGTCGCCGCCCAGGTCGCCGGCGAGAACCAGCGGACCGTAGAGCACGGCCTGGGTTTGCGGTTCGTCGGGCATGGCTTCGATCGAAAGGCGCATGGGCAGCGCCATGGCGACGCGGTCGCCGGTCTTCCAGGTTCGTGCGATCGTCAGATAACTTCCGGGGCTGGCCGACGCCTCTATCGGCTTGCCGTTGACCTTCACCGTGGGGCTCGATTCGAGCCACGAAGGGATCCGCAGCCGCAGGGCCATGGGGACCGGCTTGACGGCCGTGACGACGAGCGACGTGCCTTGTTCCTCCGGGAACCGGGTCTCCTGGCGAAGCTTCAGTCCCTTCTCGCTCCAGTTCAATTCCGACGCGATGAACTGGTTCACGTAGACCCCCTGTTCGTCGCGCCAGTAGATGCTGTCCACCAGTTTGGCGTACTCCTCCACGCCGGTGCCCGTGCAGCACCAGAAAGAGCGGTCTTCCGAACCGAAGGTCTTGTAGGCGCCGGGCGTGAGCGAGAGGTAGTACTGGGAGTAGCCTTTCTCCGGGCGGATGGTCCCCAGCCGGTGGTTCAGCATGGCGCGCTCGTAGTAATCGAAGTAGCGCGGATCGGGGTTCCAGGCGTAGAGATGCCGCGTCAGTTTGAGCATGTTATAGGCGCAGCAGCACTCCGCGGTGTTCACGCCGCGCTTCAACTCCGCGCCAAGCTGGCGGGGCCGCGTCTGCCAGCTTTCGCCGTTGCTGGTCCCGCCGGTGACGTAAGTCCGCGCGGTGGTCACGTCCCACCAGAAGAAATCGGCCACATCGTGGAAGCGCAGGTCGCCCGATATCTCATACCGGCGCGCGGCGGCGATCGCCTGCGGGATGTGAGTATTGACATGCAAGCCCCGCAGTTCGTCGCGGCGGGAAGCCAGCGGGTTGACGAAGCGCTTCTTGGTGAAGCGGTCCGCGGCCTTGGCCCACTGGTCGTTGCCGGTGGCGGCTGCCAGGCTATACAAGGTTTCGCCGATGCCGCCAAACTCCACGTTGAGGATCTCCTGCATGTGGTCTTCGGTTTTGGCGGCGGACCAGCGGTCGGCCCAGCCAGCCATTCCCTGCGCCACGGCGAGGGCCTGCCGGTTGCCCGCGAACTGGTACATGTCGAGCAATCCCGCCATGATCTTGTGGACGGTATAGAACGGCGCCCAGGGGAGATTCCGTCCGGAGTCCAGGCGGTCGAACAGAGTGGTGGGGAAGGCGCTCAGGTAGCCGTCCCCCAGCTTGTCCTGGCACCTGGCCAGTTCGGCCACCATTTCGCCGGCCTTATCCTTGGCGGCGGCGTCGCCGGTGGAGGCGAACAGCAAGGCGCTGGCGGAGAGGAAGTGGCCGGTGAAGTGACCGCGCAGTTCGGTCCCGTGCGCGCCATCGGCCGGCGATTCCCAGCCGCCCAGCGGTTGCGCCGGTCCAGCCGGAAGTCCCGCATTCCGGCGGAAATTGTAAAGCAGACGGCCGGCGTCCAGCCGTTGCAGGTAGCCGCGGTTCCATTCCTGCGCGTCGCGATAGATTCCCGGCAGCAGGCGGACTTGGGCCATGGGAAACGGCCACGCTTTGACCGGCGCATCCTTGCGTGCGAATTGGATGGGCCCTTCAAACGGCGGAACCTCGGGCGGCGGACCAGGGCGGCGCGGCGCGGCGGCGGGAGCGGCGGGCGGCGGCGCCGGATTCTGTTGAGCGGCCAATTCCGCGGCGCCGGCGGCTGTCAGGATTGCGGCGCCGAAACCGCGCCGGCTCAGAACATCGGAATTTCCGTTCACGATCGTGTCTTGCGCCTCCGTGTTCGATTGTAGTCCGGCCAGCCGGGCCGGGCAATGCCCCGCCCCACATGCCCTCGTGCGTCCGATGGCTGCCGCCCGTCATGCTACCATCCCGGATAATGCCAGCTTCCAAACAGGTTCCCGATCCTCCCGAGATGACCTTTCGCGCGGTGGCGCTGGGGCTTTTTTTGGCGCTGGTCTTCGGCGCGGCCAACGCCTACCTGGGGATGAAGGCCGGGCAGACCATCGCCGCCACCATCCCGGCGGCGGTGATCGCCATCGCCGTGTTCCGCGTGATGGGCGGCGGCGTACTCGAGCAAAACATCGCCCGCACGGCCGCTTCGGTGGGAGAAGCGCTGGTGGCCGGGGCCATTTTCACCATCCCCGCGTTCATGATGGTGGAAATCAACGGCCAGCATTTGTGGGCCAACCTGCGCCAGCACTACTGGCAATCGGTACTGATTCTGCTGGTGGGCGGCCTCATCGGCGTGTGCTTCATCGTGGTCCTGCGCCGGCCGCTATGCGTCGAGACCGATCTGCCTTTCCCGGAGAGCGTGGCCTGCGCCAAGGTGGTGGAATCCGGCGAACAAGGCGGCGACGCGCCCAAATACGTCTTCGGCTCGATGGCGTTCGCCGGGCTGTTGCAGATTCTCACGTCGGATAAAGGCCTGCAAATCTTCCGCGATTACGCCGAAGGCTTTCTGGCGTTTCCGCGGTCCGTGGTGCACCACTTCAACATCGACAAGCAGCCGCTTGGGGACGTGGTCCACAGCGGCGGCGTGTACTGGTCCACGCCCAGCTTTTCGCCGGCGCTAATCGGCATCGGCTACATTATCGGGCCGGAGCTTTCGGCCATCAACGCGTCGGGGGGCGTGCTAGCGTGGTGGATTCTCATCCCGCTGCTGCTGTTCTTCGATCCGGATCTGGCGCATCGCGTAGGGGGGCCGCAGGGGGCCGGTTGGGACGTGCTGGCGAATTCGGTGTGGTACAACATCGTGCGGCCCATCGCCGTGGGAACCATGCTGGTGGGGGCGTGCAACACGCTGTTCGGGATGCGGGCTTCCATCGCGCAATCCATCCAAGGCGCATTCGGAGCGTCCGCCAAGGCGGCCCATGAGGGGCAGCATCGCGAGCGCACCGACCGCGACATTCCCATGCGCTGGCTGGCGCTCGGGGTGGTGGCGCTGACCGTCGCGGTTACGTTCATCTACCACTCGTTCACGGGAAGTTGGACCTCCGCCATCATCGCCGGCGCCATCATGGGAGCGGCGGGGTTCCTGCTCTCGGCGGTGGGCGGCTATCTGGTGGGCCTGGTGGGCAGCTCCAATCAGCCGCTCTCGGGGCTGACGCTATCGGCGCTGGTGCTCTCGGCCCTGGTCATGCTGGCCATCGGCGCCAAGGGGATGAACGGGGTGGCGGCGGTGCTGGGGGTGGCGAGCGTGGTGGCGTGCGCCTGCTCGGTCTCGGGATCGCTGATCCAGGATCTCAAGGTCGGCTACCTGCTGCACGGAACGCCCTGGAAGATGCAGGTGGTGGAGATCGCCTCCGTAGCGGTGCTTTCGGTGTTCCTGATGTTCCCGATTATCGCGTTGCACGAAGCCAACCTGGCCACCGGCGGGATTGGCGGCCGCGCCCTGCCCGCCCCGCAGGCCGGCCTCATGGCGCAACTGGCCAAGGGCATTGTGGGCGGCCAGATGGCGTGGGGATTGATCGGCATCGGCGCCGCCTTCGGAATCGCGCTGATCATGTGCGGCGCGCGTTCGCCCATGCTGATCGCCGTCGGCATGTATCTGCCCTTCGATACGGTGTCCGCCATCTTCGTAGGCGGCATCGTCAAGTGGGTGGTGGACCGCATAGCGGCGCGGCGCACCCCGGAGCGGCGGGCGAAGGTGGAGGAGACCGGCGTGCTGCTGGCATCCGGCATGATCGCCGGCGAGGCGCTCATGGGGATCGTGCTGGCGGTGACCTTCCTGGCGGGCATCGGCTCCTTCACGAAGCTGCTGACGGGATCCGACGAATTCGGATTCTTCCATACCTGGGGCGGATGGCTATCGTACGCCGGGTTCGCGGCCGTGGCCTGGGTGCTGATACGGATTCCGCTGGCCGCCAAAGAGGACAAGGTCTCGCAGTGAAGAGGTCGCGGCTTGACTGGTGCCAACCTGCCCCACTGCTAGCCATGATGGCCGTGGCGGCCTTGGCGCAGACGCCGGCGGCCTTCCGGATCGCCGCCAACGATCTGAAGGCCGACGTTAGCTTCCTGGCCTCCGACGCGCTCGAAGGCAGAGCGACGCCATCGAAGGGCCTGGACATCGCCGCGGAGTTTATCGCTTCGCAGTTCCGGCGCGCTGGACTGGAGCCGGCCGGGGACGATGAGTACTTTCAAACCGCCGCGTTCCTGTCGGTCAAGCCAAACATGGACGGGCTGGAACTTACGCTCGATGTCGGCGGCAAGAAGATCGCGGTCGATCCGGCGTCCATGGCATTCAACCCGCAGGTTGCGGCGCGCCTGGATGACGTGCCCGTGCTGCGCGAGGGCCTGTCGCTAACCTCTAGCGCCATAGCCATTCGGATCGCCTCCCAGGCGCCGCGCGGAATGCCGGGCCGGGCCACGCTACGCGATGCGTCCACACCCGCGCCAACCGCCCCGGCCGCGGTGGTCTGGGACGCGGCCGTGCGCGAGGCGCTGGCGGCGGCGCCCGGCGCCGAGGTCAAGGTCGCGGCGCGCATCCCGGCGCCTGCCGTCGAGCCGGTCAAGCTGCATAACGTGGCTGCGATTCTGCGCGGCTCCGATGCCGCCCTGCAAGACACCTATCTTGTCCTGACGGCGCATTACGATCACCTGGGCATCCGGCCGAACGGCGAAGGCGACCGCATTTACAACGGCGCCAACGACGATGCCAGCGGCACGGCCAGCCTGATCGAGATCGCTCGCGCCTTGGCCTCGCTCCCCGAGAAGCCCAAGCGCAGCATCGTCTTCATCGCGCTGTTCGGGGAGGAACTCGGCGAAATCGGCTCGCTGTACTACGTGCGGCATCCCCTATTCCCCCTGGCCAAAACTATTGCCGATATCAACCTGGAGCAACTCGGACGAACGGACGGTTCCGAAGGCCCCAAGGCCGGCCAGTTCAACCTCACGGGTTTCAGCTATACCACGCTTGCCGCGACGTTTGAGAAGGCCGCCGAAGAGGCTGGCGTCCGGGCGGTGAACGACCAGCCGAGCGGCGACGCCTATTTCGCGCGTAGCGACAATGCCCGGTTTGCGGACGCCGGCGTTCCCTCCACCACCGCGTCGGTGACCTATATGTTTCCGGACTACCACGCCGTGGGAGACGAGTGGCCCAAGCTCGATTACGCCAACATGGCCCACGTGGATGGCGCTCTGGCGCTGGCCGCCTTTCGCCTGGCCGACAGCCTGGATGCGCCGCGCTGGAACGCCGGGAACCCCAATACCGCGCGTTACATGAAGGCGCGGTGAAGAAGCCATCAGCCTTCAGCCATCAGCTTAAGAAACCGGGCGACGGCCGAAGGCCGGCGCTCTTAAAGCTGAAGGCTGATGGCTTTCTTCCATGAAGGCTGACAGCTTTCTCCCACGAAGCGGATTACAATCGCAGTGTGAACCAGCGGAGCGCGGAGTCTTGAAACCCCTTCTTGAAAAAAGCATTCTGATCACCGGCGCGGGCCGGGGCATCGGAAAGCGCCTGGCGCTGGGGTTTGCGCAGGCCGGCGCGCGCATTGGGCTGCTGGCGCGCAGCCAGGCCGAATTGGACATGGCGAAGCTCGAAATCGAGCAGGCCAACGGCAATGCCTTGCGCATCCGCGCCGACGTGCGCGACCTCGAGCAGATGATGGCCGCGGTGGACCGCATGCGCGTGGTGTTCGGCGGCGTGGATGCGCTGGTCTGCGCGGCGGGCGTGCAGGGCCCCATCGGTCCGCTGCTTTCCTCCAAGCCCAAGGCGTGGAACGAAGTCGTCGAGACCAATCTGTTCGGGGTGGTCAACGCGTGCCGCGCGGCGCTGCCTGGAATGATCGAAAGGCGCGCAGGCAAGATCATCGCCATCGCCGGTCCCGGCGCCGGACATTCCCGTCCCAATTTCTCGGCCAGCGCGGCTTCCAAGGCGGCGGTGGTGCGCTTCGTCGAATGCCTGGCCGAGGAGGTTCGCGACGACAACGTGCAGGTGAACGCCATGTCGCCCGGTGGTTCGTATACCCACATGACCGACGAGATTTTGAGCGCCGGCGAAGATCGCGCCGGCCCCAAGGAGTTCGAGCGCGCCCAGCAGGTGCGCATCGATGGCGGGGAGCCTCCCGAGAAACAGATCCAGTTGGCGCTGTTCCTGGCCGCGGAGCGTTCCAATCACATCAGCGGCAAACTGATTCACGTCAACGACGATTGGAAGCGCTACGAGCGCGAGAACATGCGTTCGGAAATGTTCACCCTGCGTCGCGTGCAGAAGATTTGAGGCGATCATAGCGGGTTCTTCAACCCATGGCAGCCAAACTCAAAGACTCCAACGTGCTCGCGTTCGATCTGGGGGCTACCAGCGGGCGCGCCATTCTCGGCCGCTTGGGCGGCGGGAACCTGGAACTGCGCGAAATCCATCGTTTCCCCAACGAGCCGGTCCGCTATAACGGCGAACTGCACTGGGACATGCCGAGGCTTTGGCGCGAGGTGCAGGCCGGCCTGCACGCCGCCAGTCGGGGCGGTCCGGTAGCCAGCATCGGGGTGGACGCGTGGGGCGTGGACTACGCGCTGCTGGGCGAAGGGGGCATCCTTCTCGAAAACCCCTACCACTACCGCGACCAGCGCACCCTGGGGATGGTGGAGAAGGCCGCCGCGGCGGTGGGGTCGGACCGCATTTACGACACCACCGGCGCCCAGTTTCTGGCGCTCAATACGCTCTACCAACTCTACGCGGCGTCGCTCCGGACCCCGCGGCTGCTGGCGGCGGCGGAATCCCTGCTGGCCATCCCCGACCTCTTGAATTATTGGCTGGCGGGCGTGCAGGCGTGCGAATATACGGAGGCCACCACCACCCAATTCCTGGACCGGCGGACGCGCACGTGGGCCCGCGGCCTGCTGGGCGACTTGGGCATCCCTACGCATTTCCTGAAGCCCATTGTCCAGCCCGGCGCGGTGCTCGGGAAATTGCGCGCGGAATTGGCTCGGACGGACGCGCTGAAGGCCACGCTGGTGACGGCGCCGGCGTGCCACGACACAGGTTCCGCCGTGGCCGCCGTGAGGACCGGAGGCGCCACCGCGTTCTTGAGTTCGGGGACTTGGTCGTTGTTGGGGACCGAGGTTCCCGACGCGATCGTGAGCGCGGATAGCCGGCGCTTCAACTTCACCAACGAAGGCGGCGTAGGCGGGACCTATCGTTTGCTCAAGAACATCACGGGCATGTGGCTGCTGGAGGAATCGCGGAAGGTGTGGGACGCAACCGGCCGGAAGTACTCCTACGGCGAGTTGTGCGCCATGGCGTCGGTGGAGAAGCCGGCGCGCACGCTGATCGATCCCGACGACGCCCTCTTCACGGCCCCGCAAGACATGCCGCGCGCCATCGATGCGTATTGCGCCCGGACCGGCCAGCCCGAGCCAGGCACGCCGGGGGCCTACACGCGGACCATACTGGAGAGCCTGGCGCTGAAGTACCGCTCGGTACTCGAAAAGCTCGGCGACATCGCCGGAACGCGCTTCACGCAGATTCGCGTCATCGGCGGCGGGTGCCGCAACGCCATGCTCAACCAGTTCACCGCCGACGCCACGGGTTGCCGCGTCCTGGCCGGCCCGGCCGAGGCCACGGCGCTGGGGAACATCGCCATGCAGTTGGTGGGAACGCGCGCGCTGGCCTCCATCGACGACGCCCGCGCGCTGATCGAGCGTTCGTTCCCGGTGGAAGCGTTCGAGCCCGGCGACAGCGCAACCTGGGATCGCGCCTACGCCAGTTTCAAGACCTTATCATAGGGATTTCCATGAAACCAGAGAACCTCGATACAGCCTATCGCATCGCCCAAGAGCGTTACGCCGAGGCCGGCGTGGATACCGCCGCCGCCATGCGGAAGCTCGCCGCCATTCCGATTTCCCTGCACTGCTGGCAGGGCGACGACGTGGGCGGCTTCGAGACCGCCGGCGCACATCTTTCGGGAGGCGGCATTCAGGCCACCGGCAATTATCCGGGCAAGGCGCGCACCATCGGCGAGCTGCGCGCCGATATCGAAAAGGCCCTCGCCATGGTTCCCGGCAAGCACCGGCTGAGCCTGCACGCTTCCTATCTGGACAACGGGGGAACGTTCGTCGACCGCGACCGAATCGAGCCCCGGCACTTCCAGAGCTGGATCGATTGGGCCAAGGCCAACGGCCTGGGATTGGATTTCA
>Ga0182027_10005458_pt1 | contig 19318 bp, 16 predicted proteins | sample 712E1DmetaG_FD_121300 | JGI IMG/M metagenome (GOLD analysis project Ga0182027, IMG submission 121300) | Permafrost microbial communities from Stordalen Mire, Sweden - 712E1D metaG (Illumina Assembly) | ecosystem: Environmental > Terrestrial > Soil > Wetlands > Permafrost | place: Sweden...
GCGGAAGTTAAAAGAGACGGCAAAATTTATACTCAAAGCTATGCCCGGGGCAAAGTAACTTCGGATTTGGAAGTAGTAAAAAAATCCAGACTTAGCCACGATTTTATTGAGAACAAAGAGTCGGGGACAACCACGACTTTCTTACCGGATAAAGAAATTTTTCAAGCTACTGAGTTTGAATTTGACACTGTTAAAAAATTAATCAGGGAACGCGCTTATTTAGTCCCGAATTTATATTTCCATTTATACGACCACCGGGAGGGAAAAGAGCAGGAAATCCACTTTTATTTTGAAGGCGGAATCACATCGTTAATTTCCAAATTGAATGAAAATAAAATTGGACTGCATGACGTTATTTTTATCGATAAAACCGATGGCGATGTTAATGTTTCGATGGCTTTGCAATATAACGACGGTTACGCCGAAAATGTCGAATCTTATGTAAACGTTATTAACACTATTAACGGCGGAACGCATTTAACCGGATTTAGAATGGCACTAACCCGCGCCATAAACGACTACGGCAAGAAAATTGGCACTTTTAAAGAAGACGAAGAGGGGATTACCGGAGATGATACCAGAGAGGGATTAACTGCGGTAGTTTACATAAAGATGCCCCAGGACAGAATTCAGTTTGAGGGCCAGACCAAAGGAAAATTGGGCAATGCCGAAATCCAACCGGTTACACAAAGCATTGTTAAAGAGGGCCTATCGACTTATTTTGAAGAAAATCCATCCGACGGCAGAAAGATTTTGGAAAAAGTTTGGCTGGCAGCCCGCGCCAGACTTGCAGCCAAAGCCGCCAAAGAAGCAATTCTTCGAAAAGGCGCCTTGGAGGGTTCATCCTTACCCGGAAAATTAGCCGATTGCCAGGAAAAAGATCCGAGCGTTTCCGAATTGTATTTGGTTGAGGGAGATTCGGCCGGTGGATCTGCAAAACAAGGTAGAGACCGCAAATTCCAAGCCATACTTCCATTAAAAGGTAAAATTTTAAACACCGAAAGAGCCCGTCTGGACAAGGTAATCGAGCATGAGGAAATTAAAAGTATTATTATCGCGCTTGGCATGGGAATTGGCGAAACCATTAATTTTGACAAGCTAAGATATCACCGCATTATTATTATGACCGATGCCGATGTTGACGGAGAGCATATCGAAACTTTAATTTTAACTTTCTTCTTTAGACACATGCCGGAAGTAATTAGGGCCGGACACTTATATATTGCCATGCCGCCGCTATTTAAAATTACTGTCGGTAAAGAAGCCAAGTATGCATATACCGAAGAAGAGCGCGAGGCAGCGATTAAAGCGCTTTCCAACGGCCGAACCACTCCGTACATCCAACGCTATAAAGGTTTGGGAGAAATGAATCCGGAACAACTTTGGGAAACAACTATGAACCCTGCCAATAGAATGTTAAAACAGGTGCAAATTGACGACGCCGAAGAAGCCGATGCCACTTTTACAATGCTTATGGGCGACGAAGTTCCACCGCGCAAACACTTTATCCAGAGTAATGCGAAACATGCAAATCTGGACATATAATTTGCATGTGCCGTGGTGGCGCGAAGCGAGCAGTACCAAGTCTGCAAACTTAGACATTTAATCTTCAAGCCCTATAGTTTGACTTACGCACAAAATTCTCCTATAATACTGCTTCTATGGCAGGACCTGAAATAGATCATGGTGTACAGCCAAAATCTGCAAAGAATGATGATTTTACCGATGAATCACAAGGCAGATTAAGCAGTGCTGTGGATTGGGCCAGAGAACATCATATCACTCCCGGAAAAAGCTTATTGGCAGCAGCAGGAATAGTATTTACTCCATTTTTCGTAGACGGACTTTTGCAAACCCGCGACGTCCTAGATGCTGCTGTTTATGCAGGACTACAAATTTTGACAATTCATTCTGATTCCGCTCCGAGTCCCCACGAAGTAAGCACTTTAATAAGTAACATTGTCAACGGCAGTCCCGATACCGGAGCGCAAATATCAGGCATATCCCAAGATTTACAGGCCACATGGAAAGGCTTTTTACTGGATGCTGGAGCAGCGACAGCAGCTGTTACTTTTGTACAAAGATTTACCAGAAAAGATGATTTGGAAAAACAGGCAATTTTGGAAGGAAGGGCAAAGCTTAAATCAAGAAAGAGAGGGCTGGTAATTACTTTGGGAGGCGACGGAAGTCACATTTTAAAAGCAGTAGTTGACGGTCAACAAAGCGGTTTTATTCCGGTAGTTGAAACTACAGAATCTGCAATAGCCTTAGCAGATGGACTTTTTGAGGGAAAACATCCGCGCAGACCATTCTGTATCTCCTTAAACGTTCCATCCGAAGAAAAAGGAATTTCTTATCTGACAAGTCCTTATTGGGAGAATTTAGATTTGACAGAAGAAAATTTAATTCAAACTGCAAACGGAGAAGTATGCCTTATGGTTGTCGGCATCGGTCCGGGACAGGACCGTGAGCTTTCTTTTGGAGAAGATAGCGTCGTAGTTAGTCAGGAAGATTTACGCTCTGCCGGCTTTAGACTTAGAAAAATGCCCGGTTTAAATGGAAAAGTAGACAAAAAAAGTCTTGTAGATGTATACGTGGGAAACGGAAAAATTAAACGAAGGAATATGGAAACAGGAAGAGAAACAATGACAGACAGAGACTTGGCAAAATCAACCGGAGTAGATATTTACGTTGATACATGGGAAGTTGCCTTAAGAGCTTTAGTTGACCAACTGGTTTCCTCAGGCGCCAAAGAAGTACGGCTGGCTACTTCTGATGTTCGCAATCATGGTTACAGAAAAATTTTTGGCGAGCAGTTTGCAGCTTTTGTAGCAAAAAATGCGCCCAACAGTGGTTTGGTGTTTGAACCGGAAACTCCCTCTGCAAATCCTACATGGATTGTTTATGAAGGGCGCAGTGAAGATACTTTTATGGCTGCCAGACAACTTAGAAAACGACATCAGCAGGACAAACTGGAACCTAATATCATTGCTTTGGTTACTACGGATCTTGAGGATTACGCGGAAATCGGAGGACTAAAAAACATAAAGCTTGTAAACATCTCCGCCATCATTTCCGAAATGCTAAATGATGTCAAATACATGCTTAGAGAAGGCATGACGCCAAGTGAAATACAAACTGAGATTGATGAATTTAAACTTCCTTTAGCTGAAGATTATGTAATTCAACCCGTTACTGAGCCCGCAACAAGCACGGTAGTATAATATCCCCATGTTCTCTGATCCGATTTTAGAAAAACTTTTTAAAGAACTTGGCCCGCATAAATTCGAAGACCGAACTAAACGCTTAATGGAAGAATTGATTGAGCATATTATTTCCCAACAGCTATCGGTTAAAGCTGCCGATACTATATATAGTAGGTTTCTTGGACTGTTCAAGGACAAGGAATACCCAAACGCTGAACAACTCCTAAAAATTGACGTGGAAAAATTAAGACAGGCAGGTATGAGCTACCAAAAAGCCGCTTATATTAAGAATATTGCTAAGGCTTTTAAGAATAAAGACTTGGATATTAAAAAAATCAAAGAAATGTCTGACGAAGAAGCAATTACTGAACTCACAAAAATAAAAGGGGTAGGGAAGTGGACTGCGGAAATGATCTTAATCTTTACACTAAACCGTGAAGATGTTTTTTCGCTTGGCGACGCCGGATTAAAAAGAGCAATTAAAAATTTGTACGGAATTACCAATGATAAAGAAATTTTGAAACTTAGCGAAACTTGGAAACCGAAAAGAAGTTTTGCATGCTGGTATTTGTGGCAAAGCTTAAACAATAAATAAACCGTTGACACTTTCTGGCTTAGAATGTTACAATCCGCGATGTTATGCGTTCAAGCGAAACAACAGTCAGCTCAAGATCTTATCTAACCGACGAAGGCATACCTTTACACCTAGCCAGACCTATTACTCCCGATTCTTCGTGTAATCCATCACTCGTGGAAACAATAAACGAAGGCAATGTGGCAGGATATGCCATAAAATTATTCCAACTGGCAAAACGGTGGAGACTATCTAACGCCTGGGTTTTAAAAACTTGGCTATCGGGTATTGCAATAGACTATTTTTCCGACAGACTTGCCGAACCGCCTAAAATAAAAATAAATAAATCCGGAATACTGGTTGCTAATTTTGAAACAAACGACGAAACACCAAAATACTACCGCGTCCTAATGAACCCTGATCTTAGTGACGAATGCAGAATTGCCGGAATGGAAATCCAACACGTAAATCCTAAACTGACACAATTAAACAACCTACATGAGGGGGTACTTTCGAATAAGCCGGATGGGACCGTGAGCTACCGCACCATGTTTGACATAATTCAATCTACGATTGATCCGTGGGGAAAAGCGCTTTCTCGACAAACTTCCTCGGTTGCCCCCCGGAATACTTCCGCTGTTTGATTTTGGTACACCAAAAGACTAAAATCAGTGCAAGTGAGTTCTCATTTAGAATATAGATCACCATTGTCTGAAATCATCGTCAAAGCTACACAGGAAAAAGAAAGACGGAAAGTATCGCTGCGTGATTTTTTAGATACAACTGGTAGTACACTTAAGGAACACAAATTAGCTATAGGCGTCACTACTTTTCTTACCTTAGCCGGTGCATCTGCTTTGATTGTATATAGACATAACCGCCAGGAAAGATTGTCGATCGAAATCGAAGAAAGCCGAAACGACCCCGACCATGTTGTTGCCACTATCGTCAAAACCGCCGGAGATAAAATTACCCGGATCTGGCCTCCGGAAAACTCCCGGCGAAAAAAGAGGCACCCGGAACGCGCTCGTGGAGAGATTTTAAAAAGTAATTTAGCTAAATTACTTGGACATGAGCTATCAACGCCCCCCGAAGAAATAACTCCGGAAGAATAGAACTCTTATGCTGTCCATCTTCTTCTTTCTACTTCAATTTTCTTTAAACAGGATAGAGGATAACAAGCGCTTCCTTGCCTTGTGGCAAGTTCTAAATAAACATCATTAGGATCTTGCTCTATGCATTCATTTCCTCTGGAAATATTCTTAATACGTCCTATTACCATAAAAGTATTGCTGTCATCACTCATTTCCCTTGTCTCCAATACTCCGTCACTAATAACTTGGAAGGAACTTTGCACCGGTAACACGAAAGCAACCGCCGCGTGGAAACAACAACCATCAATTTCTTGAGCCAATCTCATTTCAAACAAAAGCTTATCAACGCTCTCCATCACCGGACCAAAATCGCTAGCGCCTGTTGCGCGCACAATCTTAACTCTTTCGGAAAATTTTGCAATCATAATCCCCATTTCCGTTGGAAAGTCTACTGGCGGTACTGTTTCTATTGGTATTCCAGCCATAAATTAATAAATTCTTAAAACTTATTGAATCGGCTGATTATAATCCTTACAAATAACCATTGTCAAAAATCTTAAGATGCTATAATAAGCTAATGAAAATTTTTGTTGCCCACTCAAGCAATTTTGATTTTAAAAACGAACTTTATTTGCCGCTTCGCAGCTCTGAACTCAATAAAAACCACGAAATATTCTTACCGCAGGAAAAAAGCGACCTCGGACCGGTTACCAAAGACACAATTAAATCTTCGAACTTGATAATTGCAGAAGTTTCTTATCCATCAACCGGGCAGGGAATTGAACTTGGTTGGGCAAATATTTTCGGTGTTCCGATTATTTGCATTTATAAAGAAGGCTCCAAAATTTCCCGATCCTTAAATAAATTAACTGATAAATTTATTATTTATGAAAATGCAAAAGACATGATTCAAAAACTAACAGAATTTACAAAATGATTAAAGTTATCGCATTTGATTACGCCGAAGTAGTTGCCCAGGGCCCGTTGACAACGTGGCTTAGAAAAAATCTTCAACCCGATGATGAGAGAATTAAAGCCTTTGAAGAGCACGCGCGAGACTGGGATCTAGGCGTTATAGCTCTTTCCGAAGTAGATAAGATTTTAAGCAGACTCACAGGCATTGTTCCGGAAAAGATTTGGGAAGAATTCTATGAGATGTCACTACCTAATTTAGATACTATTAATTTGATAAAAGAACTTAAGAAAAAATATAAAATAGTATTATTTTCTAATTTCGTCGGCGAGCTACTTAGAAAACTACTTAATCATTATGGAATTACAGATTTATTTGATGAAATAATAATCTCTTCTGAACATAAGATGCTAAAACCTGATCCAAATTTTTTTGAATTATTAGTAACAAAATCCGGCGTCAAAAAAACAGAAATAATATTTACGGACGACAGAAAAGAAAATGTTGACGCTTCAAATGTTTTTGGCATAAAAGCAATCCAATTTGAAAACGCTGAACAATTAATAAAAGACTTGCAAACCGCTGGAGTAAAAATCTAAACTTAAATCAATCTTAAAAAACCGCGCTACTTGCCAAAAAATGATATAATATCTTCGGTATGAAAAACGTCAAAGCATTATTAAATTGGTATTACGGAGAAACCTCTTCGGGAGGTCTTCTTTCCGTGATGTAAATTTAAGCGTTTCGGATAAAGACAAGCCTCCCAACGGGAGGTTTTTTTGTGGCTAAGAAAGGTAATTATGAAAAAACTTGGAATTATCGGAGGATTGGGACCCCAGACAACTGCAAAATTTTACATGCAGGTGGTATCTTTATGTGCAAAAAAGAGTTGTAAACAAAGACCGGATATTTTAATTGTGAACGTTCCAATTACTTTTGAACTTGAAGAAAAATTTATTAACAGATCGGAAGGCAAAAAAGAATTCCGGCAACTTTTAATCATTGCCGCCAAAACTTTGGAAAAAGGCGGAGCGGATTTTATTGTGCTTCCGTGTAACACAGCTCATGTTTTTATTGAAGACATTAGGAATTCGGTTGATATTCCGGTCTTAAGCATTATTGATGAATCGGTAAAAGTTTTAGAGAAAAATAAAATGAAAAGAATTGGACTGCTGTCAACACCGGCAACAATTAAAGATAGATTGTTTGATGGAAAACTTTCTTTGATAAAACCGAGTAAGCTGAACCAAAAGAAAATGGGACTAATTATTAATAGTATTCTTAATAATCAGGCGCTTGATAAAAATAGACATGAACTCCTAAGAATTATCGAAGGCGTTTCGGAAAAATCAGATGCTTTGCTTTTAGCCTGTACCGATTTACAATTACTGATTACTGAAAAAGAAATAAACGGCGTGCAAATTTTTGACACCATGCAAATTCTGGCCGACGCAACCGTTAGAGAAATTTTATCCCCAAATCAGTCTTGAAATGTGCTTACGATTCCCTTATAATAGTTAAATTGTACATATGGATTTATCTTTGATTTTTCAACATAAACTTATCATTTCACTCATCGCCGGAGCCATATCTATTGCCTACGCTTTATTCTTGAGCTTCCAGGTTTTATCAAAACCCCGGGGAGACAGTAAAATGAATGCTATTTCCGATGCCATTGCCGAAGGCGCAGCCGCCTACATGAAAAGACAATATACCGTTGTTGCTGTTATTGGTTTAGCTATCGCGGTTATTTTGTTTTTTGCCTTTGGCTTAATTACCGCCGCCGGCTTTATTGTCGGAGCAGTTTTTTCAACCATTGCCGGAGTAGTTGGAATGTCCATTGCCGTTAGAAGCAATATTAGAACCGCCCAGGCGGCTAAAAAAGGTTTATCTGCAGCTTTTGATTTGGCTTTTAAAGGCGGCGCAGTTACGGGCTTAATGGTCGCGGGACTAGCATTAATTGCAGTTTCCGGATTTTATTGGGTGCTTGAAAGATACGCTAGCGGTAATTTACAACCGTTAATTGCATTAGGTTTCGGAGGATCTTTAATTTCCGTTTTTGCCAGACTTGGCGGCGGAATTTTTACAAAAAGCGCTGACGTTGGAACCGATATGGTTGGAAAAATCGAAAAAGGAATTCCGGAAGACGATCCGAGAAATCCGGGAGTTATTGCCGATTTGGTAGGGGATAACGTCGGAGATGATGCCGGAATGGCAGCCGATCTCTTCGAGACTTATGTTATTACCGCCGTCGCCGCGATGATTTTAGGACACTTAACTTTCCCAAATAACGCGGCGGTTTTATTCTATCCGATGTTAATCGGCGCAATTTCAATTGTTGCCTCAATTGTCGGCACTTGGTTTGTAAGATTAATCGGCAAAGGATCGGTTATGAGAGCTTTGTACCAAGGACTGATTGTTGCAATGGTAGTATCTGTGGCCGGCTTTTATGTTTTAACTACCGGAATTTTTCCCAAAGGCTTAGGTAACATTTCATCTTTAAACCTGTTTATTACTTCCATTATCGGCTTAGTCGTCACTTTGGGAATGGTCATTATCACCGAATACTATACTTCCAAAAGTTTTAGTCCGGTCAAGACAATTGCCAAAGCCTCAACCACGGGATCCGGAACGAACGTTATTGCCGGTTTGGCAGTTTCAATGAAATCAACCACCGCGCCGATTCTTGTTATCGCTGCTGCAATCTTTGTTTCTTATTCTTTAGCCGGACTTTACGGAGTAGCCATTGCCGCAATGTCGATGTTATCCTTAGCCGGAATTGTAGTTGCAATTGACGCATTCGGGCCAATCACCGATAATGCCGGCGGAATTGCCGAAATGGCCGGAATGGATCAAAAAGTCAGAAACATTACCGATCCATTGGACGCCGTCGGAAACACCACTAAAGCCGTTACAAAGGCCTATGCCATTGGTTCGGCCGGTTTAGCTGCTTTAGTCTTATTTGCCAGCTATACACAGGAACTAACCAAAAGCGGGCACTTTAATGGAGTTTTTTCGCTTTCCGATCCGGCTGTTTTAGTCGGCCTATTTATCGGCGGAGCGTTACCTTATCTTTTTGCCTCCCTTGCCATGGAAGCCGTCGGCAAAGCATCTGTTTCAATTATCGATGAAGTCAGACGACAATTCAGGGAAATTAAAGGACTGATGGCCGGAACAGCCAAACCCGAATACGGCAAAGCTGTGGATATTGTTACCAAAGCTGCAATAAGAGAAATGATTTTACCAACCGCGATTACGGTTTTAGCGCCGATCATTGTCGGATTTACTTTGGGACCAAAAGCCCTGGGCGGATTACTTATGGGCAGCATTATTACCGGATTATTCTTAGGAATTTCCATGACAACCGGCGGAGCCGCTTGGGATAACACCAAAAAATATATTGAAGAGGGAGCATATGGCGGTAAAGGCGGATTCGCGCATCAGAGCGCAGTAACCGGTGACACAGTCGGAGATCCATACAAAGACACGGCCGGCCCGGCTATTAATCCTATGATTAAAGTTTTGAATATTGTTGCGCTCTTAATTGCAGCCTTCCTAATCTAATTCAAAGACTTGAATTTTCAAAGAAGGTGATCTTATAAATGAATATAAATAATAAATGTCCAAAATGTAGCGGAGAATTTGAAGAAGGATATGTACCTAGTCAAGCAGTTAATTCTTCGCTTATGATTAAGCAGTCTTGGTTTAGTAATTTAACTGTAGTCGGCAGAGGACTAATCAATACGAAGATCTCTGGACCACAACCTATTTTGATTAGAACTTTCCGTTGTAAGAATTGCGGATACTTAGAAAATTACGCTCAGTAATTAAATTCTCAAAATCCAAAGGATTTTGAAGAGGAGAAATCGGCTGCGAAGCCGAAAGTCCGACTGAAAGGCGGACGCCGGCGAAAAGCCAAATTTAGACGACATGGCAGATATAGGCAAACTACAATCAACAGAAGTCTCCTTTGAAATGAAACGCGCGTACTTAGATTACGCAATGTCGGTTATCGTCTCAAGAGCTCTTCCGGACGTCCGTGACGGGCTTAAGCCGGTTCATAGGCGCATCCTCTACGCAATGCACGAAATGGGCCTAACCCATGCCACCAAATACAAAAAATCCGCAACCGTTGTCGGAGAAGTAATGGGTAAATATCATCCCCATGGAGATGTGGCAATTTATGATTCCTTAGTCCGTATGGCGCAGGATTTTTCAATGCGTTATCCCTTAATTGACGGTCAGGGAAACTTTGGTTCAATGGACGGCGATCCGGCAGCCGCTATGCGTTATACCGAAGCCAGAATGGCAGCAATTACCGCCGAACTACTTTTGGACATGGAAAAAGAAACGGTTGACTACACCATGAACTTCGACTCAACCTTAAAAGAACCGATCTTTTTGCCAAGTCTTTTACCAAATCTACTTTTGATGGGAGCCGAGGGAATTGCTGTCGGAATGGCCACTAAAATTCCACCACACAATTTAAGCGAAGTAATCGACGCGGTTGAATATTTAATTAAAAAAGCCAAGATCGTTACGGAACCTAAAGTCACGGTTACTTCAGAAATAACCGTTGATGAATTACTGGAATTTATTAAAGGTCCTGATTTCCCAACCGCCGGCGCAATTTATGACTGGACTGAAATTAAGAATGTTTACACAACCGGCAGAGGTAGAATTTTAATCCGCGGCAAAGCCGATATTGAAGATATTGGGCAAGGAAAATCCGCCATTATTATTACCGAAATTCCGTATCAGGTTAATAAGGCCTTATTGGTTGCCAGAATTGCCGAGCTTGCCAAAGAAAAAAAGATTGAGGGTATTTCCGATTTAAGAGATGAATCCGACAGGCATGGAATCAGAGTCGTCGTGGAACTTAAAAGAGACAGTTCTCCTAAAAAGGTTTTGAATAATTTGTTTAAATATACCGCTTTGCAAACCAGTTTCCCGGCTAACATCGTCGCTTTGGTTGACGGCACACCGCAGACATTAAACCTTAAAACCATTCTTGAAGAGTTTCTTAAACATAGATATATTGTTGTTAAAAGAAGATCCGAATTTGAATTAAGACAAGCCAAAGCCCGCTTACATATTTTAGAGGGGTTAAAGATTGCGGTTGAAAATATTGATGCCGTAATTAGAACAATTAGGGAATCTAAAGATCAGGAAGAAGCCAAGAAAAATTTAATGAGCAGATTTAAGCTTAGCGAAATTCAATCCGTAGCCATTTTAGATTTGCAACTTCGAAGATTAGCGGCATTGGAAAGACAAAAAATTGAAGAAGAATACCAAATGGTTAAAGAAACTATTGCTTATTTGGAAGATTTATTAGCTCACCCGGCAAAAATTTTAATTGTTATCGGAGAAGAACTTACTAAGCTTAAAGAAAGATACTCAGACCCAAGACGCACCAAAGTTTATAAGAGCAAAGTCGGCGAATTCTCCGAAGAAGATTTAATTCCAAATGAACCAACTGTTATTACCTTAACCGATACCGGTTATATAAAGAGACAAAGTTTGAATAGCTTTAGAACTCAGCAACGCGGCGGCAAGGGCATTATCGGCATGACCACCAAAGATGAGGATAATATTGCCGACATTAAATATATTGAAACCCACGACAATTTATTATTCTTTACCAACAAAGGCAAAGTTTACCAGATTAAAGCCTACGAAATTAATGAATCATCCAGAACCAGTAAAGGAACAGCTATTGTTAATTTATTGAACATTGAGTCCGGCGAAAAAGTCGAAGCTTTTGTAAACTACCGAAAAGGCAATGAAGCCAAATATGTTTTCTTAACCACTAAAAAAGGCACAGTTAAGAAAAGCTCCCTTTCCGAATTTGAGAATATCAGACGAAGCGGAATTTTGGCAATCAAACTGGACAGCGATGACGAATTAGTCTGGAGCAAATTAACTACCGGTAACGACGACATTCTTTTGGTAACCCGAAACGGCAAGTCAATCCGCTTCCCGGAAAAATCCGTTAGACCGATGGGCAGAAATACCATGGGAGTCAGAGGAATTTTAATCAAAAAAGACGCTTCAAACGACAGGGTTATCCAAATGGATGTAGTTAAAAAGGGTGCAAAATTAGAAGTCTTTACGATTATGGAAAAAGGCTTGGGCAAAAAAACACCGGTTGAAGAATTCCACATCCAGGGACGCGGCGGACAAGGCGTAAAAGTGGCCGAAATAACAGACAAAACCGGCAAAGTTGTTTCTTCACAAATAATTCCAGAGGGCTCGGAAGAAGTAATTATTACCTCGCAAAAGGGACAAATTGTTAAACTTGAGATTAACTCCATACCAAAACTATTAAGAGCAACGCAGGGCGTAATTTTAATGCGCTTTTCCGACAAAACAGATCACGTCGCATCAGCGACTTGCATTGAAAAATGATTATTGACGGCCGGGCAATTTCCTCTCAAATCTTAGAAGACCTCAAAAAGAGGGTTTTGCAACTTACTAAAAAAGGCGTTACCCCAACTCTAGCAGTTATTTTAATCGGCGACCAAAAAGCCTCGGCAATTTATGTTAGACAAAAAGAAATTAAAGCCAAAGCAGTCGGAATTGATCCGAAAGTTTTCTATTTTGACGATAAAGTAACTAATGAGGAAATTGAAAGCTTAGTTAAGAAACTTGATAAAGACAAAAAAATCCATGGCATAATTTTACAAAGGCCGGCGCCGGTTCAAATTAGAGTTGGAGAAATTGAAGAATTTATTTCACCGATTAAAGAAGTCGACGGCTTTGGTATTAATTCAATTTATCCGGTTCCGGTTGCAGCAGCAACTCTCAAGATGATTGAGAACGCTTTCGAAAATTTAAAAGTTAATAAACCTTTTCTTGATTGGCTTAAACTTAAGAAAGTAATAGTTATCGGCAAAGGAGAAACCGGCGGCAAGACCATTATTCAATTACTGAGGAAAAACGGCGTCGAACCATTTATAGTTGATTCGAAAACATTAAATAGAGACCAAGAAATTAAAAAAGGCGACATTGTTATTTCAGCAGTAGGGAAGAGGGGAGTGGTAACAAAATTGAACCTTAAAAAAGGCGCAATTTTAATCGGTGTTGGAATTTATTCCGATGAAAACGGCAAAACCCGCGGCGATTATGATGCATTGGAAATTGAAAATATTGCAAGCCACTATTCACCAACTCCGGGAGGCGTCGGACCGGTCAATGTTTCCATGCTGATGGAAAATGTAATCGAAGCTTCGGAGAGTCTTTCCAAATAAGAAAGAGTTGTAAAATCCACATTAACAAAGCACCATAAAAAACATGCGACCGTAAAAGAATAGGAACAACATTTGGATTTGCCAGATTGAAAGAAATTAAAAAATATGAAATTAAAATTATGAAAATGAACTTCAGATTATGCTTTATTTTTTGAACATAGAAAAGCGTTACCAAAAACGGAAAAATCATAAACACAAAATGATGCTGCCAGGAAAAATTATTAATTAAAAGTCCCAGCGTTACAAGAATTCCCAGATGCATATTTAAAAGTTTTTTATTATTTCTCGTTTTCCAAATAACAAAATAGGAGGTGATAAAAAACGCTAAAGATATTACTACATCAAGCATTTCTCTTAATCTTAAATTTAAAACACTCCTTGATAAAAATCCTGTTAAAGCCTGATTATAATAATCCATTTTCCAACCAATGGTTAAAGACGGAAACACTTTTTGATAAAAATAAATGTTTACCTGCGGTTTTAAAATAATTAATGTTACTAAGCTTAAAAAAATAAAAGAAATAATAAAAGCTGCCAAAAACTTCCAGCGTTTTAAAAGAAAAAAATAAGGGAGAAGAAAAATAGGAAAAAATTTTATTGCAAAAGATAAAGAAAGAAAAAACGCTGATGAGTAATTTTTATTCTTGTTTAGAAAGTACGCGCTTAAAACAAATAACAAAAGTATAAAATTATTTATTTGACCCATACCAAAAGTAAATTTAACCGGAAACGACAGACAAACTAAACCCAAAACTACAAATCCTAAAGTTGAAAATAGATTTTTTTTGTAAAGCAAAAAAATTAAATATATTGCAATAAATAAACTGAGTAGTGAACAAAATGCCCATATTCTTTCCGAAGCTATCAAAGGTAGACGTGAAAAAGGAGAAAGAAAAACAATTGAGAATGGAGGATAAAGATAGGAAGTTAATATGCCCTTAACGGGCAGATAAGCATTTCCGCCCATCAAAAATGTTTTTGAAGATAAATAATAAATTTGGAAATCCTGATAATGATTCAAAAAAAGCGCCTTCGTTAAACTCCAAAAAGAAACAATAAAAAAAATAACTGCTGCCAATTTAAGTAGTCTTTGCATAAATCGAATATAGTACAAATCGTATTGACAGTAAATGATTAAAACTCTAATATTAGAGTATGAAAGAAAACTGGCCCGGCGCTATCATTGTCTTTTTTATCGTCCTCTTCGTCTATACCAAATTAGCAGGGCCAATCCCATTTTTTATTAATAGCGTAAACACTACAAAAACCGATCTTTTTACCAGTAACGGCGAGGGAATAGTAACTGCCGTTCCCGATGAAGCCACGGTCGATGCCGGAGTTACCGCCCAATCGGCGACGGTTACCGATGCGCAAAGCAAGGTAAATCAAACCACGAATAAAATTATTGCCGACCTAAAAAAATTAGGACTTTCGGATAAAGATATTAAAACAACCGATTATTCTGTTAATCCAAATTACTCCAATGACGCCGTACCAATGGGTGCGCCGATGATAGTCGGAGGCAGTCAAACAATCACGGGCTACACGGTAACACAAAGTTTGGAAATAAAAGTTAAACCGATTGATAAAGCCAATAAAGTTGTAGATACGGCAACTGCCGACGGAGCAAATTTAGTTGGTGACGTCAACTTTACTTTTAGCGATACGCTTAGTAAATCCTTAGACCAGCAAGCAACTCAACAAGCCGTTAATGATGCCAAAGACAAAGCGCAAACTTTAGCCAAAGCATCAGGAATTAATTTGGGAAAAATTGTTAACGTAGTTGAAAACTCAAATACGCCAAGACCGTTAATGATGGCGGCAGGTGTGGCGGCAAAAACCGATCAAGTTACTGCGCCGTCAACTAACGTTACACCCGGAGAAAATACCATGACGGTTGATGTTGTTCTTTATTACGAAACCTACTAGGGACTTCTAAGCGCTTTTTCATAGGCTAAATACTCATAATATCTTTGATTTCCCGAAGCAGGATTATTATATCTCCATAAAGACATGATCAAGGCTTTAATTTTTGAAATTCCTTCGTGTACATATCTATATCTATGGCTGTAAAGAAACCAGCCAATAAAGGCAGACTCACGCCAATCATCAGGATGCCTTTGCGGATAATTTTTTAATTCCTCTAGTCCTACTGTTGCATCGTTAACATCCTTTTCTGTCCAAATACCCGTATTCCGCTGCCCAAATCCATAAAAAGGAGCAGAATTCCCATTATATGCATTTTTACTTTGCCCCATATGAGATTCATGATAGGCGATTATTCCTATAAGAAGAGGGGGTACATCATATTTAGCGCCTACGGCTTCAAAAATCGGATAGTAAATTTTAATTCCCGATATAAAGCTTTTACTAAAAAGGTCCGGTCTTTTTTCCATTTTTGCTACCAGCGCATCTATTTTTGCGTAATCAATTATTGGATCATGTCCATCGTCCGATGATTCCGCAACATACAGAGAGGAATCCGAAAGAGACGATTGAGATGTATTTTTGGGGGTTGATGAGGATTCGTTTTGCTGAAGTTTGTTAAAAAAAGAGGGTTCAAATAGAAGTTTCGTTTGATCCCTACGGAAGACAACTTCTCCGCCGGGGGAAAGTTCTCTGGGAGGACCTGTATTTAACTTCTCAGCACTCATATAGGGTACATCAGATATACCACCGGATATCAAATATTCCGCTACCAGACCTATGCTCCCGGCAACTTTAACAGCGCGGTTTACAACACTTGGTCTTTTTCTTTTTACAACAACGCCATTAACTTCTTTTTCAATTTGATTCATATTTGTGTTTATTACTTAAAAACGGGGATAAATTCATCTAAATTGAACTGAGGTTGTAAAAGTATATGCTGATTTTCTCAAAAAGACTGTAAGAAATCTTACTTATTACCGGAATGGAAATGTTTGTGAACATCGTGCAATTGTTTATTAGTGATATGGGTATAGATTTGGGTTGTGGCAATGTTTTTATGCCCGAGCATTTCCTGAACTGAACGGATATCTGCGCCGTTGGTTAGAAGATCCGTAGCAAAAGAATGCCGCATGGTATGAACCGTCGCATCAACCGGAATCCGGGCAAGCCGCACATACTTTTTAACTATCCTTTCAATGGTCCTAACTGTTAACCGCATTTTCTCGCCGCCGTTGTCCTCAATCACTTTCCCCGAATAACGGATAAATAAAGGCTTAAAAACATCCTCTCTTTTATCCATATAACGCTTGACCCAATCCGCCGCGCGGTCGGAAACAAAAACCAACCTTGCCCGGCCGCCTTTTCCGATTACTCCAAATTCTTTTCTATCTATGTTTACCTGCTCGTGGTTTAGTTTTACCAGTTCCGAAACGCGGAGACCGGTAGAGAAGAGTAATTCCAAAATTGTGCGGTCTCTGATTCCCTCCTCATTGGAAGTATCAACACTTATTACCAAACGCTCAACTTGCTCCCGTTCCAAAAATTTAAGACTTCTGCTTTCAGTTTTTGGCAAATCTATTTTTGACGGCTCAAGCGTTTCATAATCATTTTTTATAAGAAACCTAAGGAATGAACGAAGCGCTATGACGTAATAATTCTGCGTTACCCGTTTTAAAGTCATGTTTTTACTATCCGTGCGGTTAGCTAAAAATACTCTATATTTACGGATTGTCTGCAAATCCAAATCTTTTAAAGTTTTTCCAGGTAGGGTAGTGTCAAACCATTCATTAAAGACGTCTAAGTAATGCCTATAATCGCGGATCGTGAGCTTTGAACAATTCTTTTCAATCTCCAAGTATTCTAAGAATTGATTGATAAGCTCCGGTAATGTTTCGTTTTGCATATTATTTTACGACGTGACTAATATCATTATGCGACATCAGAATAGTAATTGTCAAAAACTTATGGACGCCCGCATTCGCTCGGGTTGACAATAAACACAATAAAATTCATACTTAATATAGCCATGCGGGATAAATATATCGATCTTATCAAGGAATACATCCGGACTAGACCTGAATACAAAACTGCTCTTGATGATATAAAAGCCGATTGTTTGGCTCTTGGTGCAACAGAAGAGGAGTTTGACGCGGCAATTAACCAAGTTACTGACGCCGAAACGGCTAAATTAGTCTTGGTAGGAACCCCTATTCAAACGATTGAACAGGCACCGGCGCAAACTACACCCGCTCAAACAACGGCAACCTCAACGCTAGTTCCTCAAACGCCGTTGACGCCGCTTTCTAATTCACAACCCGCAGCGACAGATGCAACAAAAAAATTGGCTCCGCTTATTTGGGATTTAAGAAGCCGTGTCCTTGCCAAAAAGAAATATTTTGCCGCCGGGTTAGCGCTTTTGATTATTCTTTTTATAATTGTTGTTGGTTTGAGTAAAAAAGCGCCTATAAAAACAGCTGTCAAATATCCGACGGTAAACATTCCGATTGTCAACGCCAGAGTAATTCCCTTAGTCTACGCCACCAGTCAAGCAATAGATCCCGGTAAAATTTTTTCCGCCAATGCTAAAAATGTCCAACTAACCGTAACAGGAAAACCCAAAAAAGAAATTTTAGGTTTTTTCCCTTATTGGATCCTGCCAGACGAAGATAAAGTTGACTTATCTACCTTAACATCTATTAGTCTTTTCGGACTTGAGGCAGACGGCAACGGAAACATAATTACAGGAGATGCAAATGATAACGCCGGCGGCGGCTGGGCAATGTGGAAAGATCCAAAAGTGGATGACTTAATCAGGCGTGCCAAAAACCAGGAAGTTAAAGTTTATCTAACAATTAAGTGTTTTGACAATGCAAATATTGAAAAAATTTCAACGAATGATAATTCTCAAAAAACTTTAATTGCTAATGCATTATATTTTGTCAACTCCAAAGCCCTGGACGGAATTAACATTGATTTTGAATATGTCGGAACGCCCACGGAAGCAGTCAGAAACGGCTTTACAAGATTTATTACCAACCTTAATGACGAACTTAAACGCCAGGTTCCGGACACCACGTTAACAGTTGATACGTATTTAGTTTCCGGTTCGGAAAAAGATTTGTTTGACATTCCACAAGTTGCCAAAAATTCGGATGCTCTGGTCATTATGGGTTATGACATGCATACGCCATTGGGCGGCCCGGGACCGGTTTCAGCAATGGGTGGAGACACTAATATTGTAGGCTACGTTCAAAACTACTTGGAGCAGGTTGATGCTTCCAAATTAATTTTAGCAGTGCCATATTATGGTTATGACTGGCCGGAAAATGTGGCTTCGCCTTCTGCCGATATGGTCAAGATCTTGCCTTACGCCCAGGTTGCCCAGCAAAGCCAAAATCTACAGCTTGTCTGGGACGATACTTCCGAAACTCCGTCGTTTACTTATAACGATGCCTCGGGCCAACCAAGAGTTGTCCACTTTGATAATGTCCGTTCTTTAGGAATTAAGTACGATTTTATTAACCGAAAAAACCTACAAGGCGTTGGTATTTGGGCCTTAGGTTATGATGGCCAAAACCAGGACTTGGAAAAACTGTTAATTGATAAATTTATAAACCAATAATTGCAATTGACAAGAAACAGATTGCAATGATAAGCTAAAGATATGAGTGGAGATATATTGTCACAGGCTCACGAAGTAAGCAATACTAACAGAGCTAAAGCAACGGCAGAAAGAGAAGCTTCTGCGAATAAAATAAAAAGCGGTGGCGAACCTAAACTCTGGAAACGCGCAAAATTATCAGCTAGAAATGTTTTATTGGGACTTAGTGTTATTACAGGCGCTGGAGCTGTTCATAATTTAACCGGATTAGATTTACCCAAACCTCTTCCTCCTGTTATGAGTGCTGCCGGCGATATTGACAAGGCGGCTGTAAATGCAACGTTAACAGGACTAAAAAAGATTGGCGACCAAATAAGTAGAGGTGACAGAATTATAGAAAATGCAAACAATTATCCAAATGCTAACCTCGCTTTTAGCGGAGACGTCGATATTCCGGCAGATATTGTCGACCAATATTCGGAATTTGGAAGAACCCCTGTTCCGGATGGAAACCAAGCTCCGTATAGGGTTCCGCAACCGGCAGTAAGACAAGAAGCTAACGCCAACGGGAACGGTTTTACGGATATTTTGGTTATTCCCGTCAAAGACAAGAACGGCAACCCAACTTTCGTGGAAATTCAATTTACTCCTTCGGATACTACTCAGAATCCTAACTTAGTTTGCGTATCTAAGCCGGGAACACTAGAAGAAATTAATAACAATGGCAATACTGTTTTAAACGGAGTAGGCC
>Ga0182027_10005459_pt1 | contig 19311 bp, 18 predicted proteins | sample 712E1DmetaG_FD_121300 | JGI IMG/M metagenome (GOLD analysis project Ga0182027, IMG submission 121300) | Permafrost microbial communities from Stordalen Mire, Sweden - 712E1D metaG (Illumina Assembly) | ecosystem: Environmental > Terrestrial > Soil > Wetlands > Permafrost | place: Sweden...
AACAGATAAATTCAAGTCCTGCTGATTGATCTGAAGTAAGGTTTTCCTCGGTCGTCAATAACGTTGTGTCGTTCAAAATCGATGTAACGCGAGTGAAGCCATTGTATTTGTTACGATAAAAAACACTCGGAACAATTGTAAGAATATCGGTTTGGTATTCAATGCCGAATTCTACCGAATGAATAAACTCCGGCAAAAGCCGTGGATTTCCTGCACGGAGATTGTGCGGATCCTGATATTCAGGAAATGGATTCAGATCGTCACCTTCCGGCCGATTAGCACGGCGGCTGTAATTCAATTGCAATTCGAGAAGAGGACTGATTTTATACGATAAATGCAGCGTTGGATAAAATTCGAAATAATTATTGGTGATGATAGAATCACTCGATATCAAATTTGCATTGATGAATGACTGTTCCGTTCTCAATCCTACCAAAAAAGTAAGAGATCCTATGGATTTCTCATACGTTGCATAAAGCGCATGAATTGTTTCATCGTAAGTAAAGTGTGTTGTTTTTGTATAATCTGTAAAGAGTTGCTGTTGAATCGGATCGATGTAAGTTCCCAAATAGTTCATATCTCTATTGTTAAAGTCACCTGCATAACCTGCCTCGAATGTGGAATGCTCGTTAAGTTTGTCACTGTAATCGAGGGTGAATTGCTTCTGGTTATCGTTTTGATAGATGCGCATGTTATCATACGTTGATGGCATTGTAGGAAGCCGGTATACATCGGTGTAGTGATTGTCTTCCTGTTCGGGTTGCTGAGAAATATTGAATTCAGCCCGCAGTTTGTGATCTTCGCCATCAAAATCGTGCTGAAAGTATACGTTGCCTCCTCCTTCATTTTCATATTCCGGATCGTATCGGAGGCGGTCATAGGTTTGCGTTGGGTGGCCATTTGAATCCATCGTCGCTTCTGTCAATGTTCCGGTTCGTATAAAACCACGATGGCGATAGTGACCCGAAAGGCCAAAATTATCATACGCGTCGAGATGATAATCCAGTCCGAGCGAGATAATATGCGAGAGTGGACGCGCATAGCTGTTGCCGTCTTCATTGTGATATCCAGAGAGGTGAATTGTAGAATCAAATTGCGTCTGCCTGTCTGTGGTGAAGCTGTTGCGTTCATCCTGACGAATGCTATAGCTTCCATAGATATTGTATGTGCCGGGATTGTAATTGAGGCTAATGTTTGCATTATAGCGTTTGTGATTGCCGGCGTTTGCGCTCGCTGTGCCGTTCAATCCAGTGCCAACGTCCTTTTTCATCACAATGTTGATGATGCCCGATGTGCCGTCCGGTTTGTATTTTGCGGAAGGATTTGTGATAATTTCGATTCTTTCAATGGAGTTTGCCGGCATCTGCTGCAATACTTCCGCACGGTTTTTTCCCATTAACGGTGAAGGCTTACCATTGAGGAGAATAAGAACATTTTCTGATCCACGCAGGCTTACCGTACCATCAATATCGACTTGAACAGATGGAATATTTTGCAGCAAATCGCTTGCCGATCCGGTCTTACTTAAAACATCCTGTTGAACATTGTAAACTTTCCGATCAATTGTGTTGATGAATGTGGTCCGTTGTGAAGTTACCGTCACATCGCCGACACTCAATGAGATCTCTTTCAAAGAGACTTTTCCGAAATCTATTTTCTGTTGTTTGTCATCAATCTTGAAACTGACCGATTGTTTTTCCTCATATCCTAACAAACTGTATCTGATAAAGTATGATCCAACGGGAACATGATCGATTTCAAACTCGCCCTTATTGTCAGTCACAGCTCCTGTCACAAGCGTACTGTCCGATTGATTCATTACTACAACGTTGACGAATTCCAGAGGTTTCTTCGTCGATTCGATCAAAACTGTTCCTGCTATACTTCCTGGGTTATGGTTTTGTGCAATGAGATTTATTGAAAAGATTATGAATAACATTAATAGATTGCGACATATTTTCATGAAACACCCTCACTAATTTTAATTTATCTACTAGGAACAGAATTTCAACATACACAAGCAATATGTATCAAAATAACAAAACAAGATGAAATTGAGATGAAAAGAAGGCGACCCTAATAATTATGATTTTGCGCCGCCGGAGCGTTTGCCTATGAAGAGTGAAGGGGAAGTTCAACGATAAATTTGCTACCGACTCCAAGCGCGCTATTGACTATGATTTGTCCGTTATGCAGACGAACAATTTGCTCTGCGATTGCAAGTCCCAAACCTGAACCGTTTTCACGCGCTCGCTCAGTATCAGCACGGAAGAATCGTTTGAATATGTGCTGCAGATCGTTCGGCTCGATACCGGGACCGGAATCTTCCACAATGATTTGAATAGCATCGTTGGTGGGAATGATTAATGAAAGATGAATAACCCCGCCTTCTGGCGAATAGTGGAGAGCATTATCAAGCAAGTTGAGAACTACACTTTTGAGACGATCACGATCAGCAGGAATCTCGACTGCATTGTCGATATGGAGTTCTATTTTGACGTTTCGTTGGTCAGTCGCATTCTTCAAGTTCTGAACGCACTCGATAAGCAGTTCATCAATCCGGACTAGTCGTGCTTTCAACGAGAAACCTGGAGAATCAAGACGGGTTAAAAGTAACAGTCCGTCGGTGAGTCGCGAAAGCCGTTCCAATTCCTCCAAGGCAATATGCAGACTCTTTTCCGCTTCGGGCTTGCCAGCATTGCGCTCCACAAATTCAAGTTCGCTTCGGATAATTGTTAGCGGAGTGCGAATTTCATGGGATGCATCAGCGACAAATTGTCGTTGTGTGCGGAATGCTGCATCGATGCGCTCCATCATTTCATTCAATGTCTCAGCCAATTCACGAATCTCATCTTTTGTTTGTGGAAGATGCAATCGGCTGTCGAGCCTGGCGGCAGTGATCGAGCGCGTTGTATGTATCATTGATGTAATCGGCTTAAAGGCAATACGCGTTATGAGAAATGCAGCAAATGCGGTCAACAGTAAAGCTGCAGGTGCAACAAAAAAGAAAAGGAATCGAAGGCGTCCAAGATTTTCTTCCATCTCCGTCATTGGAGCAGTAAGCTGAACATCGTACACTACAATATCGTGTACATCAACAGGCAGCCAGAGTGAACGATATGTTTTTCCATCGATTGTTACATAATCTCGTTTGGGGGGAATATGTTCATTCGTAGGCCATGGTGGTACGGAAAGTCCAGTCAACGATGAATCACCTAAAACGGATGTTCCAATTCTATTGACTAGACGAAACCGAAGGCCATGGAGTCCTTCAGTTCGAATTCTTGACAACTTCTCAAAGAGTAAGGGTTTCCCGCTCTTTTCTTTTTCTTCAATGTCTTCTTGCAGTTTGCTTGCATGATTATCGAGACGCGCATCGAGTTTTTCGAGTTCCGATGTTCTAGTGCTTTGGTAAATAACGAACGCAAATCCGGCGAGTGTTATTCCAAACACGACTGTATAGGCAAGAATTATTTTGCCTGTGATCGTCACTTTATTTCCATTTTTAGTGCCACACCTCACTCACGATCGGAAAATCTATAGCCGGCGCCGCGTACCGTTTGAATGAGTGATGTATCAAATCCTTTGTCAATTTTTTGCCGCAGGAATCGAACGAAAGATTCGATGACATTACTTCGCGGTTCGAAGTTCATATCCCATAAATGTTCGGAGATAGTTTCTCGCGTAAGCACTTTGCCCGAGTGCATCATAAAAAGTTCGAGTAATGAAAATTCTTTTGAAGTAAGAACGATTTCTTGCTCGTTACGGAATGCACGGTGAGTGGCAAGATTTAAGCGCAAACCGAAGTGCTCTATCGTTATCGATCGAACCTCGGTTCGCCTGCGTGCAAGTGCACGAATGCGTGCCAGCAGTTCACCGATGTGGAAAGGTTTTGGGAGGTAATCATCCGCACCGCTATCTAATCCACGAATCTTATCATCCACATCATCCAGTGCGGTGAGCATAAGAATAGGCGTGAGTACACGAGCCTGTCGTAAATTTCGGCATGTTATCCAGCCATCCTGATGAGGCAGCATAATATCTAACAGAACAACGTCGTATTCATTTATGTGTGCAAGTTCTTCTCCCTTTTTACCGTCGTTAGCTATATCCACTGCAAAGCTCTCAGCTCGCAAATGTTTTGCAATGGATCCTGAAAGCTTGGGATCGTCTTCAATAAGGAGGATACGCATAGTTTGTTTTTATTAAGATTACGAAAAAAAGATGAAAAGAAGATGAAAACTTTTTGGAACGCTTTCACAGAGGAAAATCGAGGAAAGCTAAGGTTCAAACGGTTCGAAGAAGTAATAAGGCACGAGCTTTCGCTCGTGACTATTACAGGCCTTCGGCTACTGATGAAACGCTATCAACCGCACTGCTTGGATTGCCCATAACAAGGTGTTCGTTAGTAGATACGCTATACGGATTATTTGGAAGAGATTCATTGTGAATGGGAGGACAGCCAAAGATGAAAGCAGCGACAATTATTAAAAACAGTGTGTGAATAAAGGTTTTCATAGATAGCTGTAGCTCTACTAAAAGCGTAAAGTAAATGAACGACCAATAAATACTAATATCTATGGGAAGAGTCAAGGTAAGCATTTTAACTCAACTCCATTGAAAAAACCTTGACTAGATTGGTTGTGACTGCAGGAAAGAGCGTGCCCCCGCTACATATTCCGATAAAGAATTATCAATCATCATTTTTACAATCGCAATACCTTAGTAAAAAATATAACGCCGATGCTCTGCTAGTTTTCTTCGTTCAATGGACTTTGTACCGCAAGATCTTTTCGAATTAAGACATGAATATTCATCATTGATATGCCCTCAGGGTTTCTCTCCCGTTCTGAATTCATATCCTAATGCAGAAAGAAATTTAAAAAACCTTTGCTTTCTCAATTCGATGCTGGGTCACACCGTTACGTATGACTCTGTTTGACTTTTCCTGCGGTGTTACGTCTCGTTCCTTATCATCCCAAAGTTTTTCAATATCCAGAAAATCAAAGACAGCATAACGCCTATGATCGCTGCAAAAGCCATGCCTTTAAGTTGTACTGATCCAATGCTGATGCTAGCCCCGCTGACACCTACAACAAATGTAATTGCGCCCAACACCATATTATGGTTTTTACTGAAATCGACCTTTTGCTCTATGAATATCCTAAACCCCTGCACCGCGATCACTCCATAGAGCAACATTGTAATGCCCCCCATGACCGGAGAAGGAATAGTAGAGATCGCTGCCGAAACTTTACCAATGAATGAGAATACAATTGCAAAAAAGGCTGCCCCACGGATAACCCAAACAGAATATACGCGGGTAATTGCCATAACACCAATATTTTCGCCATACGTCGTATTCGGTGGCGACCCGGCAAAGCCTGATAAAACATTACTGATACCATCGCCAAGGAGCGACCGGTGCAAACCGGGCTTCTTCATCAGATCAGCTTCAGTAATTTTTCCCGTTACAATCAGATGGCTGATATGTTCGGCGAGGACAACAATACATGCAGGCGCGATAATGATGATAGCATTCGAATCATACATCGGGAACTGGAACTTTGGAATGGCAAACCACGCTGCGTTTGTGATCGCCTTTATATTCACCAAACCCATTCCAAAGGCAAGCATATAACCAGCAACAACTGCAAACAAGATCGGAATCACCTGCATAAAACCCCTGAACATAACTGTGCCAACAATTCCGATACTCAAGGTAAACATTGAAACAATAAGAACATTGTTCTCCGGCACAAAGGGTTCAACCACTTTCCCTACAGCCGCAGGCCAGGGAGCTAGTCCTGCCTGTTGCGCTGCAACCGGTGCAAGTTCAAGCCCGATGATCGCAACCACGGCACCCATCACAGCTGGTGGCATGACGACATCAATCCATTTGATACCCCATCGCTGGACCACAAACGAGATGGCGATAAAGAACAATCCAAAAAAGATAAACCCTGATTGGGCGTGATGAAAACCGCCGTAGCTGCTGATGATCAATAATGTTGGCGCTATAAAAGCAAAACTAGAACCTAAATACGCGGGAATCCCCCCTTTGGTGACCCAGCTATACATCAAGGTGCCTATCCCATTCATCAGGAGCGAAATTGCGGGATCGACTCCTAAGAGAATAGGAACCAGGATCGTCGCTCCAAACATTGCCGTCAGATGTTGGAGGCTAAGGGGGATACTCTCCAATATTGGCAGCTTTTCATGAATACCAATAATTCGTCTTGGCATTGCAGACTTCTTCTCAATATCCTTTTTTCCGTCTTGACTTACTGAAACATAATCGCGGGTCACTTATTGGATCAATCCCAATTATGAGTTTCTATCTGGATTCATCGATTGTGCAACAAACCATTTATTTCTTTGCCCGCAATATTTCCAAGGCCACTTTTTCTGCAGTGATCGGCATGGCTTTTATGCGAATCCCTAACGCATCTTCTATCGCATTTGCGATTATAGGCGCTGCCGGAATCATAGTATGTTCTCCAACACCTCTCGCTCCATACGGACCATCCGGCTGCGGCACTTCAACTAATATCGAAATTACTTCATCAGGTATATCCATGGCAGTGGGAATTTTATAGTCGGTGAAATTTGAATTCAGGAGCCGCCCCTTCTCGTTGAACCGCAAATCTTCATAGAGTACTGTAGCAATTCCTTGCACAATGCCTCCCACAACTTGACCCTTCACCAGATCCGGATTTATCGCTTTACCAACATCGACAGCAAGAACAACTTTAGGAATACGCATACGACCCGTCTCACGATCAATTTCCAATTCCACTGCAGCCGCACCGACTGTATAGTGAACATTCAGCTTCCCTCCTTGGCTTGTTTCAGGATCAGATAAGGCAGAAGCAAATTCTGGCATAAACATTCCACGACCCATGATTGGCCCGCCGCGATACGTTCCATCATTCATCATAAATCCGTTGATAACGAATTCGCTCAATGTTTTTTTAAAGCCCGCATCTGTTCGCGAGCAAACTTGTTCAGATTCCAAATATAGATCCTCTCGTTTTTTACCAAAAGTACGCTCGACAACATCGAAGATCTGTTCGCGGCAGTCTTCTGCTGCTTTCTTCACCGCATTACCGGTGCCCCATGTTATGTGCGATGCGACAGTTTGCCACTCATAGGGATTCCGATCTGTATCCGGCACTTCAACACGGATTTTTGAAATCGGCACTGTCAGCACCTCTGCTGCAATTTGAGCCATCACTGTTAAAAGCCCCTGACCGATTTCCATAGCTGAGATCAAAATATTCAAACTTCCGTCTTCATTGAATTTGATAAAGGCGCTTGATGCAGCATTCGGAGGCATCGCAGGTGCCTTCCAGAAACAAGCAAATCCCTTGCCGCTTACTTTTGTGGGATCATTGGGGTATTCGACTTTCTTCCCCCATTCAATCGCATCAGCAGCTTTATCAATACATTCGCGGAGACCACTGGGATTCATATGACCTCCGTAGGTCAATGTATCTCCTTCCTGAATTGCATTACGACGTCTGAATTCCACCGGATCCAATCCAATCCGCTTTGCTGTCTCATTGATATGTGATTCCAGTCCAAATAAAAATTCAGAATACCCAAAGCCTCGATATGGCCCTCCCGGTGGCAGATTCGTATAAATGCAATAAGAATCTATTTTGACATTGGGAATTCTATACGGACCAGTTGCCGAAAGTCCTGCAGCATTTACAACATTTGCCCCATATTCAACGTACGCTCCGGCATCCCAATAGAGCGTTTGCTCCAACGCCGTGATTGTGCCGTCCTTCTTCACACCTATCTTCGTCTTTGCAATCAATCCTTGCCGTTGATAGGTGTTGTAAAATTCCTGCGCACGAGACCAGATAATTTTGACAGGATTGCCTTTTACCGTGGTGGCCAATGCTGCAGCCAAAATCTCCATCGAGACACCCGCTTTCCCTCCAAATCCCCCGCCAACGTATGGTGCAATGACACGTATATCTTTATGCGACAATCCGAGTGGAGCTAATGCCTCTGCAAAAAGATTACGCTGTGTGAATGGTGATTGTGATGCCGCCCAGACCGTCAATCGTCCTGTGAGGTCGTACAATCCAACAGCACCATGAGTTTCGATTGCACAATGCGCATATCGTGGAACGGTATAAGTGTCCTCGAAGACAAGGTCCGCTTCGTTCATTCCAGAATCAATGTTTCCCTTGCGAACTTTTCTTAAATGAGCAATATTTGTATCCGCTTGCGGAAAAAACCAAGGGACTCGTTTATAATTCATTAAATTTGGGTGAATGAGTAACGAGTCTTTCTTGAGAGCATCTTCCACTTTGAGAATGGGGGTTAATTCTTTGTAAGTCACCTTAACCAACTTCGCTGCTTTCTTTGCAGTGACGATGTCACTTGCGATAACCGCCGCTACTTGTTCGCCAACGAATCGAACACGATCTTGAGCAAAGATATATCGATCCTGCATATATAATCCAAAGCTGAAAGGAAAATCTTTTCCTGTTACTACCTTGACCACACCCTGTAATCGTTCTGCTTTTGATGCGTCGATTTTCAAAATTTCTGCATGTGCAAATGGACTTTCTACAATCTCTGCAAAGAGTAATCCAGGACCGAATTCTAGATCGTCTACATACTGAGCTGCACCGCTTACTTTGGCAAACCCATCAACTCGAATCGCATCGTGTCCGACAAATTTCAATTCGCTCATGACTTTATCTCCCTGTTCCGACCCGAAGCTTTGAATGATTCCGGATTAGAGGTGAGAGATTTGATCGCATCAATGATGGGCTGGTACCCTGTGCAGCGGCATAAGTTTCCGGCGATGGCCTCTTTGATCTGTTCCTCATTCGGATATGTATTGTGTTTCAGCAGCTCGGTTGCAGAAAGAATAATGCCGGGTGCGCAGAATCCGCATTGAAAAGAATTATGATGAATGAATGATTGTTGCAGTGGCGTCAAGTGGTCATCTTCAACCAATCCTTCTACCGTCGTTATTTTCTGACCTTCAACTTCTATGGCCAACACCATGCAACTCCGTACCGTCTTCCCATCGATCATTACTGAACATGAACCGCAGTCCCCCCGATCGCAGCCGCATTTTGGGCTCTTGACTCCTATTCGATCACGCAGCACCTCCAAGAGAACTTCCTGCGGTTCAACTTCTACATGAACTTTTCGTCGATTGAGAAGGAACGAGATCTTTCGTTTCATAAATCACATCTCCGTGCGTTCGTGAATTCTATTATATGAGACTCACACCATATTCGGGACCTTCGCCTCGAAACCGCGCCACTGCCACCTTCAAACCACGCTCGAACATCACCTGAGACATATGCATTCTATATTCCTTCGAGGCCCTGATATCTGTAATAGGAGAAATCAACATCGGTATCATTGCTCTCCCTTGCTTGATAAGATCATTTGATGGTTCGCGGCTATTGAGTACCTTCTCAATCTTTTTTGCTCTGATGGGGATAGGACCGACCGACCCGAACGCAATACGGAACTGGTTCTTCGGCAGAGCCAGTATCAAAACACTCGCCTGCGCGAGATCTTCACCCGAATATCGTCCCATCTTCACAAAACACCCGGAATACTTTTTCGCTGGAAGAGGAATCTCGGTTGCTAGCGCGATTTCTCCTTTTTTTAAATCCGTTTTCTTATTTCCCTTAAACCACTTTTCTATGGCTATATTGCGTTTTCCTTTCTTTCCCTGAACAAGAATGTTCGCCTGGAATGCCGCAAGAAGTGGGCTGCTGTCCGCACAAGCAACTGCAGAACAAATATTTCCGACCATTGTTGCTCTATTTCGAATACCGGCAGAGCCTATGGTCTTTGCGACTTCCGCAATCACAGGATATTTTGACTGAATGATTTCTGAATCGATCAATTCCGAAAAAGTCACACATGCACCGATTGAGAGAACATTTTTTTTGAACGTAATCGCATGCAATGCTTTAATACTTTTGATATCCACAACGGCGTCGGGCTGATCTATTTCACTTTTTAGATTGTTAATGAGATCGGTACCTCCTGCCAACACGTACGCTCTTTTATAACGCGAGAGCAACAGTAGAGCCTCGTTGAGTGAGGTAGGTTTGAAATATTCGAAATCGTGAAGAATGGGCATACAGTCTCCTATGGCATCCACGCTACAATGCGACACATGGAAGATTCCATTTCAATACCGCGCAGTGGGAAAAGCCCGATCCACGCTCGCTTATTGGACAATTGATCGATGTCACCACCAAGATTTTCGGCATGGACTAACTTCTTGGGAAATAGTTTCAAATGCATAACTTGATAGTACTCCTCGAGTGGAAACATCTCATCCCAGGTCTTACCGAAGTCTTGCTGTAACTTCTTCTCAGCCTCAACAAACGATTTTGGATGCCAATTCCTAATGATTGTATTCATTGGATGATCCGCACTTCCGCAATCGAGCCCTATCCATTTGAACTTCATTTGCAGTGCCCATTTATGGAATTTCGGATCCGGACCAGGATGTTTCACAAAATATCGGATCTCATCCGATCCTGGTTGGTCCCAGGCGTATCTATGATATCCGGTATTGATGATGAGAATATCCCCTTTCTTAATTTCTACCTTGCTCATTACAAGATCGGGAGAATATAGACTGTAATCCGAAACTTCTTTCGAGATATCCACAACGACTCCAGGCCCGATCCATTCTTTCATCGGTACCTGACCGATTGTCCGTCCGCTGGCATGGAAATGAATCTCACCGTCAATATGCGTCCCGACGTGATTGCTCGTGGTAATGATCTGTCCGTTTGCTCCCTGTCCCATATGGGCCCCAGCTATTCGTTTGAAATACTGGATACCGAGCGGCATATAGCTTGGCCAAGGAGGCGTATGGATGGATAGGCGTTGTGTCAGATCGTACATCTTGACTTTACTCATAAAATCAAAAAATTGTTTCGAGTTCATACGCACTCCTTTATAATGGGCGATTGAATAAATCTATTTGCTTAATTTCTTTGCAAGACCTTCGTACGCATGGATGAATGGTTCGGGGGGTGCAGTAAGAACTCCAGCACCAACCTGACCAACACCCGGTTTTTTATGCGCAACTCCAGTATCGATGAATGGCATAATTCCTCTTTCCACTACTTTGACGACATCGATGCCGGTTGGGGTTCCGCGAAAATCCAATGATGGAATTTGAAATCCTGAATGTTCTGCAGTGGTAATTTCATACATCTGCAATGTATAATTTATCGCATCCTTAGCTTGTCCACCGACAAACTGAACGATCGCCGGAGATGCAGCGATGGCAAATCCTCCAAGTCCATATGTCTCTGTAATTGCACTGTCCCCGATATCGGGGTTTGCATCATCTTTTGAATATCCGGGAAAGAATAAGGCATCAGGCACAGGAGCAGGTCCAATGAACCACTCATTTTCTGTTCCAGCAAGTTGAATACCAAAGTCTGTACCATTTCTTGCCATGACAATAACGATGCTGCTGTGTTCCGTGCTGCGCGCTACATCGAGGCACGCTTTTGCTGCAGCCATGGAGAGGTTGAGGAAGAAATGATCATTTCCATTAATAAAATCAAGAACCTGTGCAGCGTTTATTCGATCGTCACACGTTCGCACAATATGCGGTGCGAGCGTCCGAAACAACAAGGAGGTCGCTGCACGATTTCGATTGTGAACTTCGTCTCCCATGTGGAGTGCCTGCGCGATAATTGCTTTCAGATCAATACGTTTCGCAGCTGTCACCGCTTGTCTTAAAACCGGAAAGAGTATCTGCTCCATCCATTTCAACCGGTCAATCACTTCTTCACTATATGCTCCGTAGCGCAGCACCTTCCCTAGCCCTTCATTCATCGTACTGTAGGCGAAGTTTCCGTACTCTTCATTTTTAATAATGAACACAGGCATCGATGCAGAAACAATTCCAGCCATCGGACCGACCGTATTGTGTTCATGACATGGTGCAAATTTAATCTTTCCGGAATTTACTAACTGCTCTGCATCTTCCGGACTATTCGCGATTCCCTCATAGATCAAAGCACCGATGATGGCGCCTTTCATCGGCCCGCACATTCGTTCCCATCCGATCGGTGGTCCAGCATGAAGCAGCAGATTTTTTTTTATCCCCGGAATGACATCAATCGCCTTTCCCATGCCAACCAGCACCGGCTTGCCATTCATGATTCGTTGCACGGCCAGTTGATTCGCCTGATCTATTTTATCGCGCTGTGATCGAATCACTGCAGCTGCCGAAGCTGAAACAGCGAGCGGCGGTTTCCAATCAACTTGAACCGATTTCACATTGCAAGCATCTAAGGTTTCTTTGAACGATTGCAATCCGATATTAATGACTTGAAGTTCTTGTTCAAATAGATTTTTCATAGGCAACCATTATCGGATTTTTGCAATGATGATACCTGCGAGTAAACTTGCAGCGGCATTCGATTTCATCACTATCACTCCTGCTTCCTCGAGTCCTTTGACTACGACAGAACGATTCTGAGGATCCGCGTCTGTTCCTGTCACCGAACAGACGATCGCAATATGGCGATTTCTCTTGCTTGCAGATTGCTGTGCTTCTTTAATTGCCGGAATAATATCCGTCAGAGGCTCGGGGTTCGACCCATATCCTAGCACCAGGTCCAGTAAAATGACTGCCGTTTCAGGATCTGCTGATTCTTTAATAATTCGTTTATTTCTTAATGCATAGTCGATCATCGGGTGCGGACGCCCTACAGTGAACTCGTCCTCCCCTAAATCAATAATAGTATGTTTCTGACTTTTGAGAGAATTTTTAAGCTTCGTAGAACGACCGATTGGTGCATTCGAATATACTTGCTCTTTTAAATCTTTCAGAAGCAGTTGAGCTTCATAACAAAATGTTCCGCCGCTGAATAATCCGCGGATAAATTTTTGCTCTTTCTGTAATTTCCTCGCTTCCAACTGAGCTCTTGTTTTAATCGACCTTTTTTCTTTCTCTATTCGGCCACCGACTTTTTTTATTCGCCCGCCAGTTGAAAAAGTAATTGCAAGAGTTGCAGCTTCTTCCAACGAATCCGCAGGATGCATGCCATATTTTTTAACCATCTCTTTATCTGCACCAAGAAAAGCTCCGACAACCGGTTTCGATATTTCTTTTACCAGCTTCCCAATATTCTTCAACACTTCCGGATACGGTGGTTTTGATATCAAAAGAATTAATTTCGTCTTCGGATCTTGCGCCAATAATTGCAACGATTTGATAAACATCAAACCGCCAATTTCTTTTTTTATGTCTCTTCCCCCGGTACCGAGAGCTTGTGAAACTCCATATCCAGCTTGTGAGATCAAACAACTTACCTCCTGCAATCCGGTTCCAGCAGCAGCTACGATCCCTATATCGCCACGAGTAACAACATTAGCAAATGCCAACGGTATACCGTTGATGATTGCTGTGCCACAATCTGGCCCCATCACTAACAATTCATGTTCAACTGCATATCGCTTCAAGGCGATTTCCTGCTCAATCGAAACATTATCCGAAAAAAGCATGACATGCAGTCCATGCTCCAAAGCGCTCATGGCAACATCTCCGGCATATCGACCAGCAATTGAAATGAGAGCCAGGTTTGCCTCAGGAATGATTTTTTGTGCCATTAGAAGAGTGCGTGGCAGAGGCACAGAACCGGAACGATTACGCTTTCTGACAGACTGGAGAAGATTATCGACACTTGATAATGCCTTCTCTGCTTGTTCAGCGGTCTCTGTCTTTACAACAATGAGGAGATCATTATCGCTGCTCGCTTTGAAATCATCCAACATAAGCCTCGATGCATCCAGGATCAATCTATTTTCTTTTGTGCCCATGACGATAGCACTGTCATACACGCCGTTCAATTCATTGAGCTTTTTAACAGCTGACATCAGAGTGACGGAGTCGTAATATTCACCTTTTTTGATATAGCCTTTGATGATCACACTTGTACTTTCTCAATTCCATATATGAATCCTATCGCCATATCAACCCCCGAGGTGGATCCGACAGTCAAAAGGCCATGAGTCGCTTGCAAGAGTTCATCTGGATCCATTCGTCCAAGTGCCAGAATCGCCCGCTTCATTTTTTCAAAGACCCGTCCCTCTTTTGCACATCGAAGCCATGCTCGAGATAATGGATTTTCATTCTGAGCAATCGCATCTATATCTTCGATAAGATTTTTAAAATCAATTTTCAATATCATTTGTTTGAGGTTTAGTCCAAGAACAAGACCAGAGATGAAATCATCCCCGCTGGGAGTTAACCCAAACCCAAGTCCTTTCATTATGCGAACAGCATCCAGAATTCTCCCATCCCCAATCAGCTTCGCACTTTTAAGAAACTGGTTCTTCAGCATTGCTTCAAAAGATGCCGCAGTATTCGATTCCTCAGACTCATCCAATAGAAAGGCAATACTTTTTATGGGTGCAAGCTCAATCAGGAGACGTTTAAAGTTCGGCAAGTTATACTTGATTATCTGAAATTCGGACTGCGAAAGATTTGGTAATGAAGAATCATAGCGGGATGCGGGCATAAATTTACAAGCGCAGTCGTTCAGAATCACATAACCATTCCCAACGATTACTCGATCATACTTTTGGTCGCCATACCTCTCGACGACGATGTTCAAGGGACCTGCACCAATCGATGGATCAACAATAGATACAAAGTGTTCACCTTGAAGATAGTTAGCGGCGTGTGAAAATCGTGAATGAATTCGATATTCACCGGGCACAATGAGGTCGCCATAACTCATAGGCTCTGGGCATCGCACATCTCTCTGGTACACGGAGAAAAGTGTTATCCTATTGCGAATTTCTCGGGAGACAACCAATCCCATATCAGGCTTCGTAGAACACGAATCCATAGTACTTGTTATACTCATCTTTGCGGACGACCTCTACTTTGCCGGCTACCTTCATCCCCATTTTGGGTTTCGGGATATTCAACTGGCAGGTCACTCGATTGCCATCGTCCAGTTCTACAATCCCGAGTGTAAGACATACCGTTTCGAAATCTGACGGAGGATTGTAGAGATGTGTAAAGGTGACAATCTTCCCCTTTTTAGACAGGGGAACAATGTCGAATTCATTATGGTCATTATCGTAGCAATTGCGGCAGATGGTCCGATACGGATATTGCACATGGCCGCAGCGAATCTGATTTCCATAACTGACAACATCGAGCATGCCGGATAAAACCTGTCCTAAAGGGAAAACTATGGTGATTTATCCCGCTGTTCGCTCTGTGTTGTTTTGTGCAGCCATCCGATTTTGGATTTCAAGAATCGAGCGGTTGGCTGAATCGAGCATTGCACGGTTGGCGGCGAGCAGTTCGGCATCCGGTAGAGGAAGACTACGCGGTGGTAAAATTGCCGCTTCGGCTTTCTTCATCAGATCGGCGGGAACCGGTCGCTGTCCCTGGACTAATTTTCCCTTCACTTTCTCGTATAATTCTTTTGTCAGTGTCCACGACGGGCATCCACCCAACTCGTGCGGCACATGAAATTTCTTTTCGAGATTATATTCCGTCATCCATCGTCTGAAACCGATTGTCGATTCCGCAACGACAAGAACTTCTTTCTGTTTTAACACGTCCAGATGATATTCCATCTTTGTAGCGAAAATATGTGCCCCGATTCTTAGTCCACCGCGCAATGATAATGTATGATATGACACGCCGACTTCGGGATTGAGGATTCTACCGTTAACGAGCCCAACGAGTTCACCGTCAATTTGTGCGACGAGCACGTATTCGTCCTGAACTCTATACGTATAATAGCCGAGCAATTCGGCATAGACACGCGACGAGACGATATCATAAAAATCTTTTGAGATATGTATGAGTGGTTCAATGTACGGCAGGAGTTGCGGCATCGTTTCCCGTCCGACTTGCCGAACAACCATTCGTTGACCGTCCTTTAGCGTTATACATTTCGCTGGAAATTTTGGCATTGGTGTATCGATGGGTCTGAGAATTTTCTCAAGATCATTTTCCATAACTTCTCCTTAATTACAGATTGATAAAAAATATTTGACTGATGAAAATATGACTATTATTTATAAATATCAAGATGTTAAACTTTTTCAAAAGATATTAGAATGTATCGTGGAGTCCGTCCTATGTAAAAATCAAAATGCCCAGCAACAGTTTGTTGATGGGCATTCTTTACTCCGGATTTTAATCTTATTCATCGAATGTTATTTCGCCACTATCAGCTTTTTCATTTGTACGTTGTTCTCTGTATTCAATTAGGTAATTAATTAGAAACGTAACCAAAATAGATATGAGTAAAAAGTTTCAAGAGATTATCGGATCGATGATTGAAACGATATTCAACTTCTTTAAGATACATAGGAAAATGATATTTTGAAACACCACGATAATTATATAATACATGTTTAGCAAACGACCAAAAACCTTCGATACCGTTAATATGATTTTTTGTTTTCGGAAATTTCTTTCCGTGGCTAATGGTATGATGTTTTCCAAAGCGTTTCAACGAACGATAGCTGCGAATGCATGCGCACCCACGCGCAATCCACGACGCAACCCTAACGTATGAAGCGACATTCCAACATCTTTATTAACAATTCGGCCATTGACTACGGCCACCAATTCCCCTTCGATTTGAGCAGCAAGGACATATTCGTCCTGTACTCGATAATTATAATATGCCAATAGTTCTGAATAAACACGTGCTGCCACGACATCATAGTAATCGCGTTCCACATGCATCAAAGGTTCTACATAGGGAAGGATATCTGGAATTTCGTCACGCGACACCTGCCTGATGACAAGCTGTTCACCTCCAGCCAAAATCATATATTTTGATGGAAATTTTGGCAATGGTGTGTCAACAGGCCTTAAAATTTTTTCTAAATCTATCGCCATAGCTCCTCCTTGATGGATAATGACTGAATATCATTTTGTACTAAGTGACTTACGGTACGATATTCATTTCTCAAGGTCAAGCAGTCATCGGCTTTTTCATTTCTTTCCTATGATTTAACTGAAGCGCTTTTGAAAGTGTTTCAAAATGGCCATAGAGTCCATTTGCCATCCTGTTCTTATAATGTAATATTGGGATTATGGGAGTGTATATTTTTTCTTGCTAACAGTATTGCTAACAATCTTTTGGGAGTAATGAATTAATACAATAATATTCTTTGAACAATGGATTTAGAGATATGACTTATCTTAGATATTTATCGCAATCTGATAGTTTTTGCCCGATTCTCGATTAACTTTTTATAGTCATTTTTCAATTGGTCTGTCAAAAATGATTTATCAATGAAATTTATCATCAACTGAATTGATGCCTGGATTTTTTCCAAACTATTCTGCAATGTCTTTTCATTGAGCTCTAAGGATTTAGCAAATCCCTTGAAGTCGTTTAAAGTAATATTCCGTTTCTTATCGTTCATTGTAAGTGCAGTTTCTTCTGGGTCTTGAGCAATTACGAGTTTTGTTGCGACAAGATCATACGCAGGCGCAAGAACTACAGAATTATCAGATTCCCGTATCAAAGAAAAGTTCTTGAGGTGCATGTCTGCATTTCCTGTGAGGAAAGAAAATAAAGTTATTTCGAATAATCCCAACGCATCGAGACCTGAATTATCAGAATATTTTCTTATAATCTTACCAATTTGCTCCATCGAACCTTTGTATTTATCCTCTGTAAGGCGTTCTGTCAATTGACACATATCCTCCATTGCCAGTTTCTTATTTTCCACACGGTCAATGCGTTTCGTAAGATATGCAAGTTCACCTGACTTGAGTCGTATGAGACTATGAGAAACAGTTTTGATGTTCGTTATTTCTGCCAGATGCATTGTCACATCTTCGATTTCAGGAAGATATTTGTATTGATCTGATGGTGGTTTAAGAACATAGCTGCCCCATAACCCTACGATTGTAAATCGTGTCTCTTTCTTTGTTTCCCTATATGTTTCTATGTCCATTGATAACTTTGCCTGCACACCAGTAACCGTAACACTTCTACGGACCACTTCGTTTGCAAGCTCGTACATTTGTTCAAGCGAGTATGGTAACAGTGGCGCCGTGACAGTACCAAAAAGTTTTTTACTACAACGAGTATGAAAATCATTTAATCCTTTATCGAGAGGCTGATAACAGGCAAGACATTTATCACTCATCACTCGTAGTTCCTTTCTCAGTATCATTGATGACACTTATCGCCCCGATGCAGTCCTTACAACAAGACAACAACAAACCCATTCGATCTCTTGGATTTAACTTCCAATTTTTCTGCGCGATGTCAAGTAGCCATCCTTCTGGAATTAATCCATCAAAGAATGGAAACATCGTTTTACTTTTAAACAATTCTTTCTGTTTTGGTAACGTCAGACTAATTGGTTGTGTATTTGGATTCTGCAGGTATGCTTCGTCATACTTGAACGTATATCCTGTTTCGTCCTCTGCAAGTGTTCCTGCAAAGAGATCGGTATAATATATCTTTGCTCTTCTACTCATCACTGGTCTCTTTTTTCTGTCTTACCGGTGCAAGTTCATGTCCAAAAAGGGATAAAACTTGATTCACCTTATCCATTCGTAGATTTATTTTCCTTTGTTCTAAATCGCGTACAAATCTTAAGCCAACTCCAGCTTTCTTTGCAAGATCTTCCTGGGTTAGACCTAATATTTTGCGGCGATTTTTCACAAATTCGATCAACAATTTATTCATAAGTTCCTCTGTCTGCTTACTATATATTATACCTTATCGGGTATAATATAATAAAAAATGCGTCAATTATACCCTTTAGGGTATAGTTTATCGACATTATTATCGATACTGCTGCATGGACTCGGTATCCCCTCTCCTGCTCATAAACCATAACGAGCACCGCGATTTTAACGCGTCATAATCTTTTTAGGTACAGGATTGCGTACAAAGGTAGGGCACAAAAAAAGGCATCCGTAATCACGAACGCCTTTCTCGTGGACAGGGAGGGAATTGAACCCCCGACACATGGATTTTCAGTCCATTGCTCTACCAACTGAGCTACCTGTCCGAATTTTTCACCACTTAACAAGTGTAATGATGTTAAGTTACCTGGAAAATTCAGGATCCCGATGTTTTATATCGGACACCAAATTACAATTCTTTTCTCAATAAAAATCCCCCCGGACCTAAGCGGGACCAAATATTTGATTAAAATTACCAGACTTTTCGTTGAAAGTCAAGATTTGATTCTTAGACCTTTCCGTTCTTTTTGAGAATATCGCGCGCGATAACAAGTCTTTGCACTTCACTCGTGCCTTCA
>Ga0182027_10005460_pt1 | contig 19306 bp, 19 predicted proteins | sample 712E1DmetaG_FD_121300 | JGI IMG/M metagenome (GOLD analysis project Ga0182027, IMG submission 121300) | Permafrost microbial communities from Stordalen Mire, Sweden - 712E1D metaG (Illumina Assembly) | ecosystem: Environmental > Terrestrial > Soil > Wetlands > Permafrost | place: Sweden...
AGATTAATATAGTGAAGTGGTAAACAAGGATTTAATCATTGATGTTGGTGATTCCGAGGTTTCTTTAGCGTTGTTGGAAGACAAGCAGTTAATTGAGTTAAACAAGGAAAAACGTAATGTAAAATTTTCAGTCGGGGATATTTACCTTGGTAAGGTAAAAAAGATCATGCCCGGGCTAAATGCTGCATTTATAAATGTAGGTTACGAACGGGATGCTTTTCTTCATTATCTAGATCTTGGTGCACAGTTCAGAACACAGCACAAATACTATCTAACAGCTCTTCAGAAACAAGGGAAAGTGCCACCGGTACATAAGTTCAAGCTGGAACCTGATATTGACAAAGATGGCAAAATAGCAGATGTTCTGGTCACCGGTCAGACTGTAATTGTTCAGATAACCAAGGAACCAATTTCAACAAAAGGCCCACGTCTGGCCTCCGAAATTTCCCTTGCAGGAAGAAACCTTGTCCTGATGCCATATTCAGATAAGGTGTCCATCTCTTCAAAAATTGAAAGCATCGAAGAAAAAAACAGGCTTAAAGCTCTGGTTCAGAGCATTAAACCAAGGAATTACGGGGTTATAGTGCGGACAGTGGCTGAAGGTCAAAAAGTTTCCGTACTTGATGCCGAACTAAGAGAACTTGTGCAGAAATGGGAATCTGCTTTCATTACGGTAAAGAAGGAGGTAAAAGCACCAAAACTGTTCATCGGAGAGATGAACAGAACTTCAACAATCCTCAGGGACATGCTTAATGTTACATTTAACAGTATTCATATCAATGAACCTACTTTAGCTGAAGATATCAGGACATATATAAGGGGGATTGCTCCGGAGAAAGAAAAAATCGTTAAATTCTACAAAGGGACTCTTCCTATATTTGACTATTTTGGAATTAATAAACAGATAAAAGGACTTTTTGGGAAGACCGTATCTTTCAAACATGGGGCTTATCTCATTATTGAACATACTGAAGCGCTTCACGTTATTGATGTAAACAGCGGTAACAGATCAAGGTCGGGAAATGACCAGGAAACAAATGCTCTCGAGGTTAATATGGAAGCCGCAACTGAAATCGCCAGACAATTGAGACTCAGGGATATGGGTGGAATTATCGTTGTCGATTTTATTGATATGCAATCGCAGGAGAATAAACAGCAACTTTATGATAAAGTAAAGGATGTGATGGCTAATGACAGAACCAAACATAACATACTTCCTCTCACCAAATTCGGGTTGATGCAAATAACAAGGCAAAGGGTCAGACCTGAAATGAATATTGTAACAAATGAAAAATGCCCTTCATGCCAGGGAACTGGTGAAACTAAACCCACCATCCTATTTACCGATGAACTCGAGAGAGGTCTTTCCTTTATTGTAGATAAGATTAAAACCAGAAAACTCATTCTTAACGTCCATCCTTTTGTAGCATCCTATCTTAAAAAGGGGCTCTTCCCAATCTACAGGCAATGGAACTTCAAATATAAAATAAAGCTTAAGATACAGGCAGTTACTTCTTATCATATGCTTGAATATCATTTCTTCGATCATTTTAATAATGAAATCGATCTGGCCTAAATAAAGGCTCAGGGCTCAGGGCAAAAATCTAATCATTGTTCAGTTAACAATTCTGTTTAACTCTGTGTTACCTCTGTGCAACTCTCCTGATAAATCGGGACAAGTTGTGTAAGTTCTTTTTTTATCTTTGTGAATCTTAGTGCATACCTTTGTGTTCCTTAGTGGTAAAAAGAAAGAATTTAACCACAAAGTATCACGAAGGAAAAACAAAGTAACACAAAGGGATAATTGACACAATAAATCAATATTGTAATGAGAAAACTAACACTTTTAATATACTTCGTGCTTTTTTCCTTAATTACATCTGCTCAGATCTATGACCCTGTTACGTGGGATTTCAGTTATGAAAGAAAAGGCGACAAACAGTATGAACTGATTTTTACAGCTGCTATCGATAAGAATTCTCATATCTATTCGATGGACATTCCAGCAGGAGGACCTATCCAAACATCTTTCAGATTCGACACTTTGCCAGGTTACAGACTTAATGGCAATACTTATGAAGTTACAAAACCTGTTGAGGTTTTTGATGATGCTTTTGGCTTTAAGATAAAGACGTTCAGTAATTCTGCTGAGTTCCGTCAAAAAGTAACTGCGGTGGAATCCTCTTTTACCGTTAAAGGTACAGTGAATTATATGGCCTGTAATAATGCAACATGTTCTCCTCCGAAAGATGTTGAATTCTCAATAAAAATAGAAGATAAAAATGAAAATAAGGGCATTAATAATAGTATTAAACATGGTATTAATTCCCCTCCGGTCAAATCCTCCAGGGGATTATTGAAATTTTTCCTGATCTCTTTGCTTGCAGGTTTTGCAGGGGTTCTTACTCCATGTGTCTTCCCAATGATACCGATGACGATTGCCTTCTTTTCACAAGGTTCGGTAGAGAAGGGCAAAGCTGTTTTTAAAGCACTTGTTTTTGGAATTTCAATCGTTCTGATTTATGCATCGCTTGGGATAATCGTCTCACTTACCAGTGCAGGGGCGGGCTTTGCTAACACGCTGAGCACTCACTGGATTCCAAATACCATATTCTTTGTATTGTTTATAGTTTTTGCAATTTCTTTCTTCGGGGCATTTGAGATTCTGCTCCCAAACAGTTGGGTCACGAGGGTCGATTCAAAAGTTGACAAGGGAGGTATCCTGGCAGCATTTTTCATGGGTTTAACAACAGTAATAGTCTCATTCTCATGCACAGGGCCTATTATTGGCGCACTTCTTGTGGAAGCAGCGAATGGCGATGTATTACGACCAACATTTGGAATGCTGGGATTTGGGATTGCATTCGCATTACCCTTTACAGTTTTTGCTTTATTCCCTTCAATATTGAGCCGGATTCCTAAATCAGGAAGTTGGTTAAACTCAGTAAAAGTCGTACTGGGGTTTATTATGCTGGCTTTCAGTATGAAGTTTCTGATGACCATCGACAGTATTTATTCATTGGGAATACTATCAAGAACTTTATTTATCTCAGTCTGGATTGTACTGTCTATCCTTCTTGGTTTATATCTCCTGGGAAAGATAAAATTTTCTCATGACAGTGAACTTCCGTTTATAGGAGTATTCAGATTATTTCTGGTAATCGCTGTGTTCACATTTGTCGTATACCTTATCCCCGGACTTTTCGGTGCGCCCCTTAACGGTTTGTCATCGTTTCTGCCTTCTCCTGAAACCTCTGATTTCAATCTGACGAAGATGACCATGGAAAACAAAACTGTGTCAGGTCCGGTTGAACAATTAACTGTATCAAGCTTAATTTGTTCAGAACCAAGGCATAACGATATTTTTCATATGCCGCTTGGTCTCAAGGGCTACTTCGATTATAAACAAGGTCTCACCTGTGCAAAGGAACAGAAGAAACCTGTTTTGATAGACTTTAAGGGACATGCATGCGCAAATTGCAAACGTATGGAAGCCAAAGTATGGTCCAATCCGGAAATACTTTCCAGACTAAGGGATAACTTTGTGATAATTGAACTTTATGTTGATGACAGAACTCAATTGGCTGAAAATGAATGGATAATATCTTCAATTGATGGCAAACAAAAAAAGACAATCGGGAAAATATGTGAGGACCTGGAAATATCGAAGTTTAAGACAAATGCTTTGCCTCTTTACATTATAGCTGATTATGAGGGCAATCCATTGAATAAACCTATGCCAACCAATCTGAATGTTGGGGAGTACAAAAGCTGGCTGGATGAAGGTGTTGCATTATTTAACTCTAATAACCCTAAATAAATAACTCTTATTGCTCTGTGCAACACATGATTCTCTGTGAAACATACTGAATAATATCCACCTGATAAGCTTACCTGGATCTAAAGACAACAGGATATTATAAGAGTTGCACTATTTATCTGAATGATTAAATTTTTTTATTATCGGAGCAGCAATTAAGACAATAAATATGATAATCCCGCTTATGAATAAGGAACCCAACAGCAAGTAATCACCATACTTAACATAGGTTGTTATCCTTGTTTCAGGATAAATTTCTCCTTTTATTACCGTCTTGGTCCACCAGCCGGTCTCATAAGTTCTCTTCCCTCTGATGTCAATTAAGCAGGAAACTCCGGTATTGGCTGCTCTTACGACTGGTCTCCTGGTTTCAATTGCTCTTAAAGAGGCATAGTAAAGGTGCTGTTTATAGCCATTGGTATTTTCCCACCAGCCGTCATTTGTTATTATAAATATAGCTTCAGCACCTTTTTTGACATAGTCTGTCACAAATTTCCCGAAGACAGATTCATAGCATATAACAGGTGCTATTTTCATGGAAGTGGCGGTATGTTCAAAGCATTCCCGATCCTGCTGGATGCCATAGCCCCACCTTGTGCCTCCGAGATATGGCAATATCCTGGTAAGAAATCTTCCCGGGCCATTAGAAAACTGCATTTCAATCCCGGGAACCAATTTCGATTTATGATATATCCCGAAAGATTTTCCACTGTCAATCTGCACTGCAGAATTGAAATGGTCGTAATAGAGACCCGAAGCATCAATTCTTCTTGCACTGACAGTTGGTGCAACTTTCATAGCCGGATAGAGCCTGTAGGTAACCAATCCGATAACTACATCAATACGAGGATAATGTTTTATCATCCCTTTAATCATCTTCACATATTTGTCATTAGCAAGATCATCAAGATTTGCAGGATCGTCAATTGTTGTTTCAGGAGTTATTACCCAGTCGGTTTTTTCTGTAATGCAGGAATTAGCCTGCGTGATTACTTTTTCCAATTGATCTTCGAATGGGATAGTGAATTTTTCGGTATAAGGATCCGTATTTGGCTGGATAATTACTACTTCTGATCCATTCTGATTGTTTTGTTTTATGGTATAATACCTGCAAACGGAAACAGATGCGGGTATAATAATTATCAATAGCCAGATGATCAGGTATACGGCATTTCTCCTTTTTTTTGTCAAAGATGTTACAAGGATTATTGCAAGGTAAAGGTTGGATAATAGAATCCATAATGATCCTCCGGCAGTTCCTGTTACATCATACCATTGAATAAAGAGGATATCTTTTGAAAGCCCGTTACCAAGGTTTAACCAGGGTGAAATAATATTAGTGTTCAGACTTATATATTCATATCCAAGCCAGAATGTGATCATAGCTATAAAACCCGGAAGATTTCCTGCCCTCAGACGAACTATGTGTGCCAGCCAGGTTGTGAAAGCCATTAAAAAAGACAATCCCATTATTACACAAATCGCACCTGTAATACTTGCAACTCTCATCCACCACAGAGCAATTAAACTAAAGATTACGAATCCGGGAAGAAGGTAGATAAAACAGGCATTCGGAGTGAAACTTTTAGGATTCTCAAATAAATAATTCTCAATAAGGAAAAATGGCACAAATGCGATTAGCAGGATAAGTCCGGAACACCAACCTGTCCAGGCGAATCCCGATAGGATTCCTCCCATTACTGACAGACCGACAAGGGTGTATTTATTCATCTGACACTGGCCTCCTTTTTTTATAAAAGTCTGGTCTGTTAATAATAAATACTCCGGCAAAAATAAAAATAATTGAGATAAGCATTGACGAATAAAACTGTTCATTATCTGCTAAACCCCAGAGAGTTGCAACAATAGGAATAAAGTATGTCACCGAAGATGCAAAAATGGGAGACGTATCTCTTATAAGCAGATAGTAGATTACCAGTGCAATAGCGCTCCCAAGTACAGCCAGAATTCCTATAAATGATAAGTTTCTCACCCAGTTCTCGGTATGAATCGGAACTGAAAGATCTGAGAACAGAAGATAAATAATTGCCAAAGGGCTGGTAACAAAAAAGGAAAGTGCGGTAATCTTGATACCATTTAAATCCTTTACTTTACTTACTTCATTTGAACTAATTCCTGAAAGGATTGTAGCCAGAACTACGAGAAGTCCATATATATTAAAAGTAAATGATCCGGTATAGAGTAATCCGGCTGCTCCAAGTAATCCCAGAAATACACCGGCAATCTGGGTTCCTATTGCTTTCCTTTTATAGATTGTTATGCCGAATACCAGGGTAAATACCGGACTCAGGGAATTAAGCATACCAGCCAGTGAACTACTGATCTTAGTCTCGGCAAGAGGAAACAGGAATGCCGGAATTACACTTCCGGTTAAACCGATAATTATGATTGACAATATGTTAGTCTTGTTCAGTTGGTGAAAATGTTTTAGTGCAATTGGTAAGAGACATACAAAAGTTATCACAATCCTCAGAGCTCCTACCTGATAAGGGGAGAATGATTCAAGCCCCTTTTTCATTAAAATGTAACTGGTCCCCCAGATTAATGATAAAATCAAAAGGGCAAGCCAATGCCAGATTTTTCTTTTTTCAGCCATAATAAAATAACTTCTAAAAATAGCAGAAGAATTGCAATGTGTATTAAATTACTCAGAATAAAAAGTGACTTATGGACAGCGGACTCATGATCTTTGACTGCTTTGCGGCTAAAAAACTTCTTATATTTGCCAATCATTATCATGATGCATGATTCCGGCTATTGAAATACTTTTGAAAGGAATAATTCTGGGGTTGGCAGTTTCAATGCCACCGGGTCCGATCGGCATTGTACTTATTAACAGGACAATAAAGAGGGGGCTACTCTCGGGATTCTTCTCCGGACTCGGTTTAGCTACTGCAGATACATTACTTTGTGTATTGGCAGGTTTGGGATTTACGGTAATAATAGGCTTTATCAAGGAAGAAAGATTCATTATTACAATCATTGCAGGCTTGGTTATTATAGGCGTCGGATTGAAAGTGCTTTTATCCAATCCTATAAAAGAATTCAGGAACAGGGAAAAGGCCAATAAGTCGTTATGGCGCGATTATTACTCGGTATTTGTTATTTCAATATCGAATCCGTACACAATTTTTATTTTTATGGCTTTCTTTTCAGGTATACATTTAAATGGAAATGTAAGACCTGAACTGGTGCCTTTTTTCCTTATACCCGGAGTATTGGTAGGGACTATCAGCTGGTGGTTTTTCCTGAGCTATTTTGTCAGCCGTTTTAAAGAGAAGATCAGGCTGCGGCTCATTGTCAGGATAAACAGGGTAGCAGGAATTGTAATCATTTTTATTGGTGCTATTGTCATGTTAAGTTTATTTACACCTCTGAAACTTTAGTTCGTCTCGATTTTTCATTCTTTTCATGGCTGCCCGATCCGACAGTTGGCGGATCGGGACTTTTTGCATTGTTAAAATAGGTTAAACAGTAAAAAAACAGAAAACGTTGGATTCATTTTAATTATCTTGCGACAGATATCAATAAAAAAATGAAATTACTCTCTAATCTTTTATTTGTTACCCTCTTTTTAACTGGTTGTGGAAACAGCGAAGAAAAACTGGTCAAACGGGCTGATAAAATTCATGCTTCTATCCTCACAGTAGATGCACATTGTGATACTCCGATGGAATTTTCAGATCCGGGTTTTGATCTGGGGGTAAAGAGTATTGAAGGATGTGTTGATTTCCAAAAATGATTGAAGGGGGACTTCATGCAGAGTTCTTCGTGGTATTCACACCACAAGGTCCAAGAAACGACTCGACCTACAACAAAGTCCGGCAGAAGGCACTTAAAATTTTCAATGCAATACATAAAAATATTGAGAAGAATTATTCTATGGCTGAAATTGCAACAACACCAGACGATTCATACAGGTTAAAGAAGGAAGGGAAGATCGCTGCATTCATAGGTATGGAAAATGGCTATCCAATTGGTAAAGACATAACAAAAATCAAGCAGTTTTATGATCTGGGTGCCAGGTATATAACGCTCTCACATACAAAAAATAATGATATTTGTGATTCTTCGACTGATCCGGCTGGTGCGGAAAATGATGGACTATCTATATTTGGTATGAAAGTAGTCAAAGAGATGAACAGGATCGGCATGATGGTTGATATTTCGCATATTTCTGAAAAATCGTTCTTTGACGTTCTTAAAATTACGAATGCGCCTGTTATAGCATCTCATTCTTCGTGCAGGGCATTGTGCGGAAGCCCCAGAAATCTTTCTGATGATATGTTGCTGGCACTAAAAAAGAATGGCGGTGTTATTCAGATCTGTATGGTTGGTAATTACCTTAAAACGCCGGAGCCTAATCCTGATCTGGATTCTAAACTTAAAGAACTTAAAATTAAATATGGTGATTTCGATACCCTGCCTGATTCTACCAAAAAAATTGTTCATAAGGAATTCAAGGATATTCTTAAGACATATGAAAAGCCGGCTACTGTTAAAGATGTAGTTGATCACATTGATCATGTAGTTCAGGTGATGGGTATTGATTATGTTGGAATTGGAACAGATTTTGACGGTGGGGGTGGTGTAGATGGTTGCAGAACCGCTTCTGAAATGAAAAACATTACAATAGAATTGCTTCGTCGCGGATATTCTAAGTCTGACATTACAAAAATATGGGGTGGCAACCTAATGAGAGTATTCCGGAAGGTTGAGGAGGTTGCTAAACATTCCTGACTCTCGAAAACCTTAATGTCTTAACTATCCAGTCGGGAAGAGATCTATTAGGATCTCTTTTCCGGAGATCAAGGTACCATCCAAATTTCTTCAGGATTGGCACTTTATGTGTTTCAACAAATTCGATCAACGTACCGTCCGGATCTTCTATATATGAGAAGTAACCGGCTGCTTCACCCATATCAAAACTGTTTCCTTCATGACTTTTTTTGCTGTCCACGGTAAATGGAAATCCTTTACTTTCACAGTAGTTTTTCAGTTCGTCGATACCGTGCATGTCATAACAGAGATGAATAAATCCCGGGTCGCCCCAGAACCGGCCTTCAAATATCTTCTTGCCATTATTCGTGGAAGTACTTATGAGTTCTATCATGCTTTGTCCTAGAACTTTACTGAAGGCACCGGCGAATGCCCTTGATCTCTTAAGAAGTACTCTGCGGCATTCTTTATTTCCTCCCGGAAGTTCTGCAAGGTCGGTGAAAACTCCTGTCCTATCGTAAATAACTTCATCATATCCGAGGATATCAGAATAGACAACCCTTGATTTTTCAATATCGGAAACACCTATAATTGCCCCATATGAACCGCCGGTGGCTTTATTCTCGTTTCTGAACCAGTCTGTTGCTTCTACAAGCTGGAAAATATTACCATATGGATCTTTAATGAAAAAAGTCTTTTTACCTGATGGATCTTCTGATGCTAAAGCAACAACAGGAATTCCGTTTTTTTGATATAATGCCAATGATTCCTGAATGTTCCTGGCTTTTATCTTGCATGCAATGATACCAAGGTCACCGATCATAATCTCTTCCTTAATTTTAACCGGAACTCTTTCTGTATATTGCCATATTTCAAATCCGCCTCCACTCTGAAGATTCATTGCCAGGATGGCATGTTTGCTTCTCGGTTCTCCTCCGGTATATGGCAGCATCAGTTTAGCAGGTGCATCATCGTCAAAAATGCGGCAATCCATGCCAAACTGGTCGATATACCATTTCCATGCTTCTTCAACATTCGTTACACCGATCCCCATTTGCTGGATTCCACTGAGAATATATCCTTTCATGTTTCTATATTTAATAAATTACAATTTACTTACTCCAAACTCTAGCACACTCCAACCTTTACATGGATTTTATTTTATCTGCAATCCTGAAGAAAAGCCACGGACAATATCTTCTGATATGCAACATTATTAATTCATTTTTACCAACCAGTATTTCCCGCTTATTTTTTAACATTCCTCTGATTATTATTTCGGCTGCCCGCCGAGGCAAAACTCCCTTAGCCTGACCATCGTCAAGTTTTCCATGTTCCTTACCTTCAGAATCTAGCGCATGCAATGAGATAGCCGTCCTGACTCTTCCGGGGATTATGACAGATGATTTAATGTTGAATTTTTTATTTTCAAGATAAAGTGTTTCAAAGAAACCATGTATGGCTTGCTTTGAAGCAGAATAGGCGGAACGCAGGGGAAATCCGAATCTCCCTGATATACTGCTTGTTGCAAGAATATGTCCCGATTGCTGTTTAACCATGAACGGCAGAACTGCTTTGGTAAGTGCGATTGTTCCGAAATAGTTGATCTCAAATATTTTTCTGTCGAGCCAGATAGGTGTTTCGTCGATTCTTGCCCGTTGGCTTATACCACCGATATTGAGTAAAAAATCTATTTTTCCAAAAGTATTGACTTGTTGTTCAACTATTTTATTTATTCCGGATGTATCAGCGAGATCAAAAGGGATACAATTGACCATCACGGATTTATCTCCGCATTCTGTTTTTACCCGTTCCAGCCCCGACGAGTCATTTGATGATGCTATAACTGTAGCGCCTCTTCTTACAAATTCATGTACAAGGGCTTCTCCAATACCTGAAGATGCCCCGGTGATCCAGGCTACTTTCCCTGCAAACAGCTTCTCTTTCTTCATTCTATAATCCGGCAATCAGGTTAACAAGTTCTGTATGATTTTTTCTTAGAATATTGAATTCTTCATTGTTTTGTTTAATAAGACCTCGTATTCTGAAACCTCCTGTTATTCTACGGAACTGAAGGTAATAATTCCAGGCAAACAGACCCGAAAGGGGCAAGGTAAGAAAAATAATTAATCCAAGCCACCATGAAGAAAAAATGAAAAGCGAAAGGATCAGATAAGCAGGTAAGAAAATAAATGCAAGAGTCAGGGAAATACCATAACGGATTGATGAATGAAATTGCGGGTCTTTTATCTTACGTATCTGTAGATTAGGAATTTCGAGAAAGGTCAGGTTGAAGATATTTCCATAAATAAACAGAGGGAATGTAAGAATTATGCCAATCATTCCGGCAATAAGCCATCCGATCGGATGTTTCTTTTTTTCGAGTAATCTATAATCGGTATTCAGCTCTTTTGCCTTTTCTTTTACCTTAATACTCAGGGAACATATTCTCTCATAAAGTGACGGATCTGATGATTTAAGCAGATTCACTTTGTTAATAAGGATTCTGTCCCTGAAGAGTTTTGGAAACCTGATATCATCACTGAATCTGCCATTAATCATACTTCTTAATTCATCAATTGCTTCATAGTCTTCTTCAGATTCGATGTGAACCATTATACCTTTCATCTCATCGGAAAGTCTTGATCTAAGCTGGTTTAGCGCTCTCTCGGGACTGACTTTATATAAATCGAAGAATTCCGATACTTCAATAGGCTTTCCGTATACTACAGTGAGTACTTGTCTGAACCTGCTGTAGTTTGAGAATTCAAGACCTACCGGAATTATCTTAATCCTGAGATTAAAACCCGTTGCTTCGTCTGACTGAAAGGCGACTCTGCAGATACCTTTTTTCAATTGCCGGAGTCTTCTGAATCCGGCATGATCTCCTTCAGGAAGAATTACAAGTCCGTTTTTGTTTTTCAGCACATCAATAGTCTTGGCGAATATTTCATCGTTACCTCTGACGCTGCTGAAACCGTCCCTTATTCTGTACACGGGCAGGATCTTAAGAAAATATAGGATAGAAGCGATCGTCTTCTTTTTAAAGATATCGGCTCTTGCAAGAAATATTGGTTGTCCTTTGTGAGTGAAGAGAACGGCAAGCGCATCCATCAACGCATTCTGATGGTTTGGGGCAAAAATAACATGATCGTCGGGTTTAATATTTTCGCGACCCAGCACTATGACTTTCCTATAGAAGACATTATTATGCCAAAAACCTGCAACAGACTTTAAGAGAGCATATCTGGCTGAATACTTCTCAATATTTTCTTTCCCCATTAATAAAAAGAATATACACCTGCACCACATCAATTAACTGATGTCCTGAAGTTGTTGACTGCAAGATAAAAAAAAGTGAAGTGCTGTAATTAAAGCTGAATTACTTTTATAGCAATTTTTTAAATATTACGTCTTTATACCACCATTTTTAGGTTAAGGTTAAGAAATCTTAACCTTAACCTCAACCTCAATCCTGAATATCATCTTTCAGCTTATCTATAAGCCTTCTTTCTTTCTTTGTAGGACGACCGGTACCTTTATCTCTGTATACAATTCCTACCGCCTGCCGGATATCCAGTTTCGCCTTTTCCTCTTCTTTTGTTAAGTCTTCGATAAAATGTTCAAGGAGTTTTGCAGACACCCGGTTTTCAATTGGCTCAATAACTCTGTACGAATAAATTACTGGTGGTTTTTTTACTGTTATTATCTCGTTCTTCAGAACTGCCCGTGAAGGTTTTACCTGAATATTATTGATAAATATTCTTCCTTTCCGGCATTCATCTGAAGCCATGCTCCTGGTTTTATAAATTCTTACTGACCATAGGAATTTATCTATCCGAATAGTTTTACTATCAGCCATGCATTAGATATTAGCCTTAGAATCAAACATATAAAAGATCATAGGATTAGCCCCCCCTTGGAGGGGATGGGGGGTCTTTTTCCGGAGGCATCTTGCCAACTTTATTAAAAGCTGTCATTGTAAGTTCAATCCCTGCAAAGTCGAAAGACCTGATCATCTCTATCACTATTGAAATTCTCTCTGCCATGATTTTTTTTTCTTCAGGACCCCATTTACCAAGGACATAATTGATCTGGCCTCCTTTGCTGAAACTGTTGCCGATACCTATTCTTATCCTTGCATATTCGTTGGTAGCCAGGATTGTGCTTATGTGTGCCAGGCCGTTATGTCCGCCATCACTTCCTTTTGACCTCATTCTTATACTTCCGAGAGGGAGGGCAATGTCGTCGACGATGACAAGCATGTTTTCAAGTGAAATATTTTCCTTTTTGAGCCAGTAGTTCACTGAATTTCCGCTGAGATTCATAAATGTGGAAGGTTTGAGTAGGAACAGATCACGTCCTTTATATCTGATCTCACAAACTGCTCCATAATGCCTGTCCGTAAAAGAAATATTGGACGCCATAGCCATGGCATCCAATATTGTAAATCCTATATTATGTCGGGTGTCTTGATACCCTTCACCTATATTTCCCAGGCCAACTATCAGATATTTCATCAAGCCTGATTTTTTTTATAAGTAAGGTCAGGTTCTACTTAGTTGCAGGTGCTTCAGGAGCTGCAGGTGTTGCTCCTCCTGCTGCTGCAGTTGCAGCTGCTGCCTCTGCTGCTGCTGTTTCAGCCAGAACCTCTTCATCAGTTTTCTGTGCAACACGGGAGGTGGCAATAGTGAGAACCATGGATTTTTTCGGATCGAGTAATTCTATCTTATCGTATGATAACTCACCAACCTTTATCCCTTCATGAATTTTCAATTCAGTTATGTCAATAGGAAGAGCTTCCGGAAGATCATTAGCCAGACCTTTTACCTTCAGGCTTCTTCTTTTGATACTTAGTTTTCCACCTGCGATAACTCCTACTGAATCTCCTGATACTTTGATAGGAATATTGATCACTACTGGTTTGTTATCGTGAATTTCAATAAAATCTGCATGAAGAATATTATCTTTTACCGGATGAAACTGCATATCTTTAAGTACCGCTTTGTACTCTTTATCGTCAATATTGAGTTTTACTAGATGAGCTGCAGGAGTATATACCAGGTTTTTAAAACTGTTCTCATGTGCATAAAAATGAATATTTTTTTCCTTTCCATAGATAACACATGGTACGTTACCTGATTTCCTTAGTTCTTTGGAACTCTTTTTCCCCAATTCTGTCCTGAAAGATCCTTTAATTTCTATTGTCTTCATTTGTCTGAAAGTTATTGTGCTACTAAGAGTTATCACCACGATAGCTCCCCATTACACGTTTGACATTAATTAAAAATTTGGCCTGCAAATATAGAACAAAGGAATCAGAATACAAAATTTGTGCTAATCGACTGATTTTCTGTTACAGCCTTGATGGTTCTGGCAAAAATTTCAGCAATTGAAAGGACTTTGATCTTTTTGGAACTATTGGTAAAAGGAACTGAGTCAGTCACCACAAGTTCCTCGAGAGCGGATTCGTTGATCCTCTCTAACGCGTTCCCTGAAAGAATAGGATGTGTGGCGAACGCCCTGATGCTTGTGGCACCTCTGTCTTTCATCATATTAGCAGCCAGTGCAAGCGTACCTGCAGTATCAACCATATCATCAATAATAACTACATTTCGTCCTTCCACTTCACCTATAATTGACATTTCTTCAATGACATTTGGTTTTTTACGCAGCTTGTAACATAATACCATTTCTGACTGAAGATGTCTCGAATATGCATTGGCTCTTTTTGATCCTCCCATATCAGGAGCTGAGACGGTAAGATTTTTAAGTTTAAGATTTGCGATGTAAGGCGCAAAGATCGCCGAACCGAAAAGGTGATCAACCGGAACATTGAAGAAGCCTTGTATCTGATCTGCATGAAGATCCATAGTGATAACTCTGTCAACTCCGGCAGTGCTTAATAAATCGGCTGACAACTTCGAACCGATAGAAACCCTTGGTCTGTCTTTCCTGTCCTGCCTTGCAAAACCGTAGTATGGTATAACAGCAATAACTTTGTACGCAGAGGCTCTTTTGGCCGCATCAATCATAAGCAGGAGTTCAAATAGATTATCGGCCGGAGGATTTGTTGACTGGACAATAAAAACCATACAACCTCTTACCGATTCATCAAAACATGGTTGAAATTCTCCATCACTGAAAGAGGTAACAGAACTTTTCCCGAGTTCAATTCCAATTTTATCAGCTATTCTCTGTGCAAGATCTTTTGAAGACCTGCATGAAAAGAGTTTCATAGGTGCGGTTCCAAACATTTTCCTGTTTTTTTAAGCGGTTAATTTAAAGAGATCAAATTTGAGTACAAAATTATAAATTCCGATCGAAATCAGTTACCATTTGAAAAATTGTTCATAGATTATTCGATATAGTTTAGTATTTCATCTCTGCCATTACCTTTCACTGCCGATGAAATGAAGGAAACAGGTAATGACTCCCAGTTTATCATCATTTCAGAATTATATTCATTTATTGAATTCTCAAGTGCGGTAATAGTTAGTTTGTCACTTTTCGTAAAGACTCTTGCAAACGGGATACCGTTTAACCCCAGAAATTCCATAAATTCAATATCGGACCGCTGAGGTTTATGTCTGATATCGAGAAGTACGAAGAGAGAAACCAGGTTTTCCCTTTTCAGGATATACTGTTCAGTTGCTCTTACCCATTTTTCCCTTAACTTAACAGGTACTTTGGCATAACCATATCCTGGAAGATCGACAAGATACCAGCTGTCATTCACGAAGAAGTGGTTAATTGTTCTGGTTTTCCCGGGTTGAACGGATGTTTTTGCAAGCTTCGACCAACCTGTTAACATATTTATCAGTGACGATTTACCTACATTAGATCTGCCTATAAAACCGAATTCGGGTTTTAATGGTGGAGGACACTCTTTTATTGTGGGGCTGCTTTTAATGAAAACAGCTGAGTGAATAATCATATAAATCCTTAGTTTAGATCGTGATAAGGTAATTCGATCTTTTTATAAACCAGATAATTGTTTCCAAAATTGGTCAGGATTTCAGCTACTACACCCACATCGGAGGGTTTGATAGACCCGGTTTTTTTCAGGTCGAGAGAACCAATGCCTCTAATTGTATTTATCCTTTTGCAATGTGCTGTATCAAATAGACCATTTAAAAAATCGCCACGCCAATATCTCACTCCGGCCGATTTATCTGACAATGCAAGCGAAATTTTGTAGATACCTTTGGTTTTGTAATTATCCACGACGTTGATAACCAGGGAAGGGTAACCGCTGACGATTTTTCCCTCAGGTGTAAATTCTTGAAAAAAAGTCGTGCGTAATCCCTTAGAGTATCCCAGTTTGGCTCTTAACCGGCCAGTTCTGTAATATTGTATCTGAATACCGTCGACAGTATCTTTTTTATAGGGAGTGGCTCGAAATTTTTGCCCTTCCTGGTAATACCACATTGATGAATCTTCTCTTAAACCATTCTTGTACAAGAAAGTCTGACGAACTTCTCCTGTCTGATAGAAAGATTTCATCAATCCCTCTCTTACCCCGTTTTTGAAAGTCACTTCTTTAAAGAGAGTTTTTCCGCTCATATACTGTTTAATACCTGTATAACCTGTATCAGGAACTGTAACTGAGTCAGCTACTGCCTGCAATTCTTTTTTGGCAGGTCCTTTCCCGTGGCATCCTGTAATAAACAAGATGGCTAAAATTAAAAGTGCTGAGGGAGATAGTATTTTCATAGCATTAATAATAAATATTTGATTTCTATATCATTGACTTTTGTAATTTTTTAAATTGACCCCTTAATCCTGTTTAAATAGTATTTTCAGAATTAATATATACTTCAAGCAGGCGTGTTTCCTTCAAGGGTTTGAGAGTAACTTCTTTTATCATAGCAGGAAGGAGAACAGTTTCACCTTTTGTTACTTTCTCGGAATTGCCATCCCAGCAGATTGAGAATTCACCTTCAAGGCAAATGTACACAACAAATGAATCAATTAAGAGGTATTCCTTATCTATTGTATTATTAAAAAGGATGATATTAGTATTGAAAAACTCACAACTGACAAGATTTTCAGTTTTATTGAGCAATGGGTCGATCCTGATTTTATTTTTTCCTGTCTGGCTAAAATCGATTGCGTCAAGAGCAAGATCAGTATGCAGCTCTCTTTTTTCCTTTCCCGAGCTCTTCCTGTTCCAGTCAAAAATCCTGTAGGTAATATCAGATGTTTGTTGTATCTCAACCAGGACTATGCCAGCGCCGATTGCATGTACCCTGCCGGCAGGAGTGAAGAAAGTATCTCCGGCTTCGACGATCTCAACATTCAGGAGCTTCTCAATCCCTCCATTCCTGACAGCCTTTTCATAAATCTCCCTGGTAACCCCATCTTTGAAGCCAGTATATATCTTCGAGCCTTCTTTGCACTCAAGGATATACCACATCTCGGTTTTTCCATATGCACTATGTCTCTTCCTTGCCAGTTCGTTGTTGGGATGGACCTGGATTGAAAGATCTTCCTGAGCTTCAATAAACTTGATTAAAAGGGGAAACTCATTTCCGAACTTTTCAAATATCGAGTCACCTGTGATATCTCCCATATAAACTTCGATGAGTTCCTCAATATTATTGCCGGCCAGAAACCCGTTACTTATTACAGACTGATTATTAGCAACAGCTGACAATTCCCAGCTTTCACCAATGTGAGGTGACCCTGTTGCTTTTTTATTAAATTTTGTAACAAGAGCATTCCCTCCCCAGACTTTCTCTTTTAATAAAGTTTCAAATTTTAACGGATATAATTCAGACATTGTATGTTTTTAAAATTCATTACAAACTTTAGTTCACTCCACACTTTTTCTTATTTTTGATAATTAATACTGCAAAATTATATAAATATGTTGATAGTAGGAATAGCAGGAGGTACAGGTTCAGGAAAAACAACAGTTGTAAGAAAAGTCATGGAAGTATTTCCAAATGACGATGTTATTGTTATACCTCAGGATTCCTATTATAAGGATAACATTGATATCTCGCTGGAGGAGAGGCAAAAAATAAATTTCGATCACCCCGATTCGGTTGAATGGAAATTGTTGATAGATCACCTTAAACATCTTAAAAAGGGTATGCCTGTTGAAATGCCAATCTATTCCTATATGACCTGCCTGAGAGCGAAAGAGACAATTACTATTAAGCCTGCCAGGGTAGTACTCGTTGAGGGTATTCTTATTCTGACTGATCCCGGGTTACGTAATATGCTGGATATTAAGGTATATGTCGATGCTGATGCAGATGACAGGCTGGGACGCGTAATAAACAGAGATATTATTGAACGCGGACGATCAGTACTTATGGTGCTTGAAAGATACCACGATACAGTAAAACCTTCGCATTTGCAGTTTATTGAACCTTCAAAAAGGTATGCTGATATTATTATACCCAGGGGGGGCGAAAACCAGGTCGGAATCGAGGTTTTAATTTCAATAATAGAAAAGCATCTGTTAATAACTAAATCATAATTATATGCTTGAGAATACGAGGGTAGAGGACATTATGTTTCTCGATATTGAAACGGTACCGGAATCACCCTCTTATGAACTTTTAAATCCCGCGATGCAGAATCTTTGGGATAAAAAATCGAGGCAGTTCAGGACTCCGGACCAGACAGCACAGGATGTTTATGAACGGGCTGGAATCTATTCGGAATTCGGGAAAATAATTTGTATCTCCGTGGGTCTGATAAGGGAAAAGAATCCCTTCAGCTTCAGACTGAAATCTTTCTTTGGTAAAGATGAAAAATCCCTTTTGTCGGAGTTTTCTGTTATGCTTACAAAGTTTTGCAGGACAAATAAAGAATCTGTCCTATGTGCTCATAACGGGAAAGAATTTGACTTCCCGTATATTGCCAGGAGGATGATTATTAATAGCCTTACTATTCCGGAAATTCTTGATAATGCAGGAAAGAAACCATGGGAAGTCAAATTACTCGATACAATGGATTTGTGGAAATTTGGTGATTATAAAAACTATACCTCACTAGATCTTCTTACCTCAATACTGGGTATCCCGACACCTAAAGATGATATTGACGGGAGTATGGTTGCAGGTCTTTTCTATAATGAAGATGATCTTCAGCGGATTGTACATTACTGCGAGAAAGATGTACTGGCAATTGCCCGAGTTCTGTTACGGTTTATGAACCTGCCTGAACTAATAGATGATAGAATAGAATCAGTAACAGTATTATAATCAGCTGTCCCCCAATAACTTTTTCAGATACTTCACAACCTCATCTGGCCTATCAACATGTATCCAGTGACCTGCTCCGGGAATTTCTATGATTTCTGCTGCAGGAAAAACATTTCTGATATCTCTGAAATCAACTGCAGGTATATAATCTGAATCACCACCCTTTAGAAAAATAACCGGGAATCCGGTAATTTGTTGGCTATAATCAGTCTGCCGTTCAACCCCCTCCATTATTTTATCAAGATTTTTCAATATTGATTGGGCATTCAATTTCCATGCAAAATTATTGTCAGTGGTTCTCTGAAGATTTTTAAGAATAAGCTCTCTGACCTTTTCTGATGGGATCTTTTCCAGCAAAACATTTACTGCCTCACGCCGTGTCGAAATCTTATCCAGATCGAATGAGAGAATTGCATTAAGGATTGTAAAATGTTGAGCATATATTGATTGTCTGCCGGTTTCATTAGTAAAAGGGGAAATATCAGCAATCAGCAAACCGTTTAGCATTTCCGGCCATTTAAGG
>Ga0182027_10005461_pt1 | contig 19301 bp, 17 predicted proteins | sample 712E1DmetaG_FD_121300 | JGI IMG/M metagenome (GOLD analysis project Ga0182027, IMG submission 121300) | Permafrost microbial communities from Stordalen Mire, Sweden - 712E1D metaG (Illumina Assembly) | ecosystem: Environmental > Terrestrial > Soil > Wetlands > Permafrost | place: Sweden...
AAGTAGTTGTTACAGGAGTTTCAAAAGCTACATTAATAAAAGAAAATCCTGTTAATATTATTTCAATTTCAGCAAAAGCAATTGAGCAAACAAATGAAAGTAATATCATTGATGCACTCGTTAAAAATGTACCAGGTCTTATTGCTGTAAATACAGGACCGAATATTTCCAAGCCTTTTATTCGAGGACTTGGTTATAATCGTGTGCTAACTTTATATGACGGAGTCAGACAAGAGGGACAGCAATGGGGTGATGAACACGGAATAGAAGTGGATGCTTACAATATTGATCGAGCCGAAGTGATAAAAGGGGCAGCCAGTTTAATGTATGGCTCGGATGCCTTAGCTGGGGTTGTGAGTTTAATGCCATCAAAGCCTCAAAGCTCTAATTTAAAAGAAAACGGTAGATTTTATTCGGAATTTCAAAGTAATAATGGTTTAATTGGCAACGGACTACGACTTTCTTATGGGAAAAATCATTGGTCATTTGCTTTGCGTGGTTCTTACCGCATTGCAAAAAATTATTCCAATGCAATCGATGGCAGAGTTTACAATACAGGCTTTCGTGAATCTAACGCTTCAGGAACTATCTCCCACACAAGCCAAAAAGGATATTCAAATCTTAACCTTACCTTATACGACAATTTGCAAGGTATACCCGATGGTAGTCGTGATTCTCTTACCCGAAAATTTACTAAACAGATTTACGAAGGTAACAATGACCAAATAAAACATCGTCCACTGGTTTCCAATGCTGAACTCAATTCATATCAATTAAGTCCATTGCATCAACACATTCAGCATTACAGGATATACAGCAACAATCATTATAACATCGGTAAAGGTGATGTGGATTTTCTCTTGGCATTACAGGAAAACATCCGTAGAGAATACAACCATCCTACTAACCCGCAGCAGGCAGGAATGTTTGTAAAGCTAAACACCGTCACTTATGCATTTCGTTATAATGCACCGAAGATTTTAAATACCGAAATTTCTGTTGGTCTAAATGGAATGTATCAAAATAACCTGAACAAAAATGCAACTGACTTTCCAATTCCAGATTATAATTTAATAGATTTTGGATCTTACATTTTTGCAAAATGGAAATATAAAAAATGGACTATAAGTGGTGGTATTCGATATGATATTCGGTATTTACAAGGAAATAATTTTTACACCCGAAAAGATCCGATCACAGGGTTTGAAAGACAAGTGAGGCTAACAGACACAGCAGGCGCATATTTACAATTCCCTTCATTTAAAAAAACATTCAACGGTCTTTCCTTTAGCATCGGTTCCACATATCAAATAACAAACCAAATCAGCTTCAAAGCTAACATTGCAAGAGGATACAGAGCACCAAATATTACTGAATTTGCTTCAAATGGTTTAGATCCAGGTGCACACATTGTTTATTTAGGCAACAGGGATTTTGTTCCTGAATTTAGCTTGCAGGAAGATATTGGACTAACAGGGAATTTCAATAATCTCTCTGCTTCCATAAGTGTGTTCAATAATAATATTCAGGATTACATTTTTTTGTCCCAATTAACAAATGCACAAGGAAATCCTGTTGTAAATACTCAGGGTAATAAAACCTATCAATATCAACAAGCATCTGCACAATTGTATGGGGTGGAAGCTACCTTGGATTTGTTTCCTAAATTCATAAAAGGGTTTAGTTTCAACAATAGTTTTTCAATGGTTTACGGATTCAACAAAAAAGTAGAATATAAAAATAAAGGCGTAAACGGAGAATATTTACCGCTCATTCCTCCTCTCAAATTATTAAGCAGTATCAATCAAAACATCAAAACAAAATCAAAATATTTTCCTGCCTTAAATTTCAAAATAGAAACAGATTATAATGCTTCTCAGAATCGCTATTTTGCTTTAGATAAAACCGAAACTTATACGCCAGGTTATATTCTATTTAATATCGCATCATCAGTAGAAATAAAATACTCCAAAAGTTCAACACTGCAATTTCAAGTGCAAATAAATAATTTACTCAATGAAAATTATCAATCGAATTTAAGTCGCTTGAAATATTTTGAATACTATACCCAATCACCCAATGGGCATTTAGGTATGTATGGAATGGGAAGAAATATTTGCTTGAAATTGATAATGCCGTTTTAACCAACCTACACTTAAAAAAACAATTGTGGTTTTTTAATAGAACACTATTTTATACTAAAAAAGATATTCAAGTTTCATGGCAAGCATAAAATCTATATCATAAACTCAAACGATGGAACATAATCAAACTCATCACCACAATCATTCAACAATATTCGCAAATGTGAACATGGCTTTTATTGTTGGTATTTCATTGAACTTTTTGTTTGTTATAATTGAAGTCATTATCGGTTTTCTTATTCATTCACTCGCATTGCTTTCAGATGCGGGACACAACCTTGTAGATGTGGGAACATTAGCTCTATCGCTACTCGCTTACCGACTTTTAAAGGTAAAATCAAACGACCAATACACTTATGGGTACAGCAAAACATCCATTTTAGTAGCTCTACTTAATGCAATGGTTTTGCTGGTTTCAATTGGTGCTATTGTTTATGAGGCAGCACATCGTTTTTTAAAACCGGAATCAGTACCCGGAATAACTATAGCAATTGTTGCAGGTATCGGCATCTTCATTAACTCGTTAACAGCACTTATGTTTCTACGAGATAAAGACAAAGATATCAATATCAAAAGTGCTTACCTGCATTTAATAAGTGATGCCATATTTTCGCTTGGACTTGTATTTGGTGGTATTATTATTTTCTATACTCATTGGTATTGGATAGATAGTTTGCTGAGTATTTTAATCGCATTTTTAATTCTTATCAACACCTGGCAACTACTTAAAGTCAGTTTTCGTTTATCACTTGACGGAGTTCCGGAAAATATTCATATTTCCGATATCAGGACTACTGCGATGCAGGTTTCCGGAGTAAAGGACCTGCACCATATACATATCTGGGCAATCAGTACAACAGAAAATGCATTGACTGCGCATTTGGTTTTAATACAGGACACCACAATAGAACAAGAACTGAGTATAAAACAAGAACTGAAGCACGTACTTGAACTTCAAAACATTCATCACATCACTCTTGAAACAGAAAGGGAAAATGAATTTTGCGAAACAGAAGTTTGCTAACCCGGATAATGGCAGTTTCGTAAGGAAAAGAATGCCGGACCCTTAAAATGCCTCTACCCTGTTTTTTGAATAGCGGTCTGTGGTTTCTTCATTAAGCACAAAACAATAGAGCAAGCCCTTCCAAATTATCTGATCTCCAGATAACTTTTCGTACTTGAATTTCGTAAATTTGCATCCTTATTTTATAACGATTTTTATCCTGTACTAATTAATTATCCTATTACCAATTATGTCGCCGGTTAAGTTTTAACCCCTTGTTTTCAGATCATAACTCAGAAATAAAATATTGATTAAATGCCTCATTATTATAAACTAGGACAGGTTCCAAACAAGCGCCATACACAGTTCCGAAAACCGGACGGGAGTTTGTATTCTGAACAACTTGTCAGCACAGCCGGGTTTTCCGATGTCTATTCCCTGCTGTACCATCATTCCCCTCCAACCCTTGTAAGGCAAATAGATAAGTCCATTACTTCAGCTCCCGACATTGCCATTGAACACAATATCCAACACAGAAGCTTCCTGGGGTTCAATATTGCTCCGGCAGATGATTATATAGCAAGCCGTGTACCGGTTTTAGTCAACCAGGATGTTACCATTTATCTGGCTGCACCAAGGCAAAGTCTTACCAAATATTTTTTCAAAAATTCAGGAGCCGATGAAATGGTTTTTGTTCATTATGGCAAAGGTTTTCTGAGAACATTATATGGATCAATTTCCTTTACTCCCGGTGATCATCTGCTTATTCCCCGCGGAACCATATACCAGATTGATTTTGAAACACCCGAAAACCGCTTGTTTATTGTCGAATCATCTCATCCCATCCGTTTTCCGAAAAAATATCTGAATTCGATGGGACAATTACTTGAACATGCTCCTTATTGTGAAAGGGATATAAGGGGCCCTGAAAAACTTGAAACCCACGATGAAAAAGGCGATTTTCTTGTGATGATCAAGCGTGGCGATACATTTATACCTTATCATTATGCAGCACATCCATTTGATCTTATTGGCTGGGATGGATTTCATTATCCCTATGCCTTTTCCATCCATGATTTTGAACCCATAACCGGAAGGTTACACCAGCCTCCTCCAGTTCATCAAACCTTCGAAACCGACCAGTTTGTAATTTGCGCCTTTGTACCCCGTAAGTTTGATTATCACCCCTTATCAATTCCTGCTCCCTATAACCACAGCAATGTCGATTCGGATGAAGTACTCTATTATATTGATGGTGATTTTATGAGCAGGAAATCCATCGTAAAGGGGCAGATTACCTTGCATCCTATCGGTATTCCACATGGACCACATCCCGGTGCTGTTGAAAAAAGTATTGGTAAGGAAGGCACCGATGAACTGGCCGTTATGGTGGATACCTTTAAGCCGCTAAAAATAACCAGGCAGGCATTGGAAATAGAAGATCCCAATTATTTTTTATCCTGGTTTGAATCATAAAAATATTAATTTAACTATAAACATTGCAATTCTATGACTAATACTGACTTTTTACCCATCAACGGAACCGATTATGTGGAATTTTATGTCGGAAATGCCAAGCAGGCAGCTTATTACTACCAACATGCATTTGGCTTTCAACCTCTGGCTTACAGGGGACTTGAAACTGGAGATAAAGAAAAAACATCCTATGTCGTTATACAAGGCAAGATCAGGTTGGTGTTTACCACCTCGCTGATACCCGATTCCCCGGTTTCTGAGCATGTTAAACTTCATGGTGATGGCGTAAAAGTAGTGGCTTTATGGGTACCAGATGCCCGAAAGTCATTCGAAGAAACTGTGAAACGGGGAGCAAAAGCTTATCTGACTCCACGTGTCGAAAAGGACAAGTGGGGAGAGGTTGTTTGTTCGGGAATTCATACCTATGGCGAAACTGTACATATTTTTGTGGAAAGGGAAAACTATAAAGGTGCTTTCCTGCCCGGATTTGTTCACTGGGATGCGCCATCAAAACCAGTGGATACGGGCTTGCTGTATATCGATCATATGGTTGGCAATGTTGGCTGGAATGAGATGAATATCTGGACTGAATTCTATGCAAAAGCCATGGGATTTAGCCAGTTGATCTCTTTCGACGACAAGGATATTTCAACTGAATATTCTGCCCTGATGAGCAAAGTAATGAGCAACAACACAGGTTATATAAAATTCCCGATTAATGAACCGGCAAAGGGGAAGAAAAAATCGCAGATTGAAGAATACATCGATTTTTATAAGGGTCCCGGTGTACAGCATATTGCCATGGCCACCAATAATATTATTAAAACCGTGGGTGCCCTGATACAGCGTGGTGTTGAGTTTTTATCTGTACCCGAAGTATACTATAAAACCGTTTTAGACCGGGTCGGACATATTGATGAAGAACTGTCTGAATTGAAAAAACTAAATATACTGATCGACCGGGATGAAGAAGGATACCTTCTACAGATATTTTCCAAACCTGTGGAAGACCGTCCTACCGTTTTTTATGAAATCATCCAGCGAAAAGGAGCAAAATCCTTTGGTAAAGGCAACTTCAAAGCATTATTCGAAGCAATTGAGCGGGAACAGGAACGTCGTGGAACATTATAATCGTAAATGAAAAGCATGACTAATTATCCTTTTTACAATGAATCCTGGCTTGAAATACCTGAGAATTCTGATTTTCCCTTATACAACATTCCATTTGGAATGGCCTGGCTTCCCGGGAAGAAATTGCATGCTGTCAGCCGGATTGGAGATGATGTGATCGATCTGGATATGCTGTGTCATTCAGGTTATTTTAAGGATATCAACCTGGGAGTTGATGACTGTTTTCATCAAAAAACCCTGAACAATTTCATATCACTGGGCAGGGAAACGGCCGGAAAAGTTCGTACCCGGATTGCAGAAATTTTTGAATCAACCAATTCTACTTTAAAAGACAATGCTGACCTGAAAAAACAGGTTATTATCGGAATAGATAAAGTTAAAATGGCAATGCCCATTCTTCCGGGCGATTATACTGATTTTTATTCCAGTATCGAACATGCTACCAATGTAGGTAAAATGTTTCGAGATCCTGCCAATGCCTTATTGCCAAACTGGCGACACTTGCCTGTTGGTTATCATGGCAGGTCATCATCCATCGTAGTTTCAGGAACACCACTCCACCGACCCATGGGACAGGTGAAGACAAATGAATCAGAAAATCCGGTTTTTATACCTACACAGGAACTTGATTTTGAGCTTGAAATGGCTTTTATTACATGCAATTCTACAAAGCTGGGCGATAGCATCCCCGTTCAGCAGGCAGAGGATCATATTTTTGGAATGGTATTATTCAATGATATGTCGGCCCGCGATATACAGCGATGGGAATATGTGCCATTAGGGCCTTTCCTGTCGAAGAGTTTTGGTTCGGTCATATCTCCATGGATCGTCACCATGGATGCACTGGAACCTTTCCGTACGGAAGGTCCTGCACAAACACCCGAAGTTCTCCCCTACTTAAAATTTAAGGGACCTAAAAATTTTGATATTTCACTTGAAGCAGCTATTCAGCCTGAAAAATCAGTTGAATATATTGTATGCAAAACCAATTTCAGGTATATGTACTGGAATATGAGCCAGCAGTTAGCCCATCAAACTATCAATGGCTGTAATATTAATGTTGCTGATATTTATGCCTCCGGCACCATTAGTGGTCCTGAACCAGGTTCTTTTGGCTCATTACTGGAAATTGCCTGGAAAGGTACACAACCGATTAAATTAACAGATGGAAGTACCCGTGCATTTCTGGAAGATGGCGATACTATGGTAATTCGTGGCTATGCACAAAAAGACAACCTTAGGATCGGGTTCGGAGATTGTGTCACCAAAGTTTTACCGGCTATTAAAAAGATTTTTTAATAAATAGTAAACAAAATTGAAATTCAAAACTAAAACTTTTTTTTAGCCACCAAGGCACTAAGACACTAAGTTTCAAAAATAAAATCAAACCCAGTTTAAATATAACTTAGTGTATCTTTGAGCCTTTGTGTCTTTGTGGCATTTTTTTCAAGATTGATTCTAATTATCTCAAATATCGGATGAAATCATATATACCCGGAGAAATAGCTGTAAGGGATTTACATAGCATATTGCTGGGTGCTGTTGCACCAAGGCCAATCGCATTTGCAAGCACAATAGATCTTGCTGGCAATCCAAACCTTTCTCCCTTCAGCTTTTTTAATATGTTCGGAGCAAACCCTCCCATTTTTGTTTTCTCACCATCACGACGAGGTCGTGACAATACTACAAAGCATACGTACCATAATATAAAGGAGGTTCCTGAAGTAGTGATCAACCTGGTCAATTTTGCCATGGTACATCAGGTGAACCTCGCCAGTGCTGAATTTCCAAAAGGAGTCAATGAATTTATCAAATCGGGGTTTACCCAGGTAAAAAGTGATCTGGTGAGACCTTTTCGTGTAAAGGAATCGCCAGTACAGATTGAATGCAAGGTGTTGCAGGTCATCGAAACAGGGCTGGAAGGTGCTGCAGGTAATCTTGTAATTTGTGAAGCATTAAAAGTCCATGTTTCCGAAGATATTTTGAATGAGCATGGCAAAATTGACCCTCAAAAGGCAGGATGGATTGGTCGAATGGGAGAAAACTGGTATGTTCATGCCATCGGAAATGCCTTATTCGAAGTACCCAAACCACTCGAAACACCCTGCATCGGTATAGACTCTTTGCCAGAATACATCAGGAACAGTAAAATATTTACAGGAAATGACCTCGGCCAGATGGGGAATATTCTGCAATTCCCGGATAAGGAAACCATTATACTGAACCGGCAGGATAAAAAATATGTGACCATCCTTCAGTCAGAACCCAATACTGCACAAAAAAGGGAAAAACTACAACTTTATGCAAAGGAGCTTCTTGCAAACGGAGATGTGATTAAGGCAATTAGTGTTTGTGTGGAAGATTAATACAAAAACCTGACAACGTTCCTATATTACTTCGGGAATATTAAACCTCCACCACTCCAATTTCCCTGTTTCGGAAATAGTCCACACGCGATTCCCATCCGAGTCACTCGATAGAGGACTCGGATGGATTTCAACCTATCATCCTCTTATATCTTTGTAATGCACTATATCAAAAGTACTTTGTTTATTTAACTCATAAAATGAAGCACTTGAATGCTCGTAATCAGTATAATCGTCAACAAGATGCCATTTCCCACTTACCGGATTAGCATGCATGTAATCAAGTTTCTGTAAAATGATTCTTTCATTGTAACATAACTTGATATCAGACTTTCTTTTAAATACCTGATGTTTTTTCCCTTTAATCAAATCATCAAATATTACTGAATGCTGCAGGTATTCAATGGTATCAGTCAAACAAAGTTTGTTTAGTAATTTTACAATTTTATAAGCCATGAACCTTTTACCTTCACCGATAATTTTGTTAATTGGTTCAGATTCAGGTGGAATATATATCAACGCATGAAGATGGTTGGGCATGATGACATATCCGACTATTTGCTGCTTCTTTTTTGACAGATGATGAAACCAGTCATAAATATTTGAATAAAAGTCGGTCATCTGAAACAGTTGTAACCAGTTATGGCAGGTAATGGTCACAAAATAAATTTCATCTGTTTCAATATATAGTTGTTTAACGGTCACAGTAATAATTTACACGAAATTAGAAAAAGTATTCAAATTGTAGATAAGTAGGTTAATCTGATCCGAGTCCTTTTATAAAGTGACTCGGATCGGAAGCCTTGCAAACGGAGATGTGATTAAGGCAATTAGTGTTTGTGTGGAAGATTAATACAAAACCTGACAACTTTCCTATATTACTTCGGGAATATTAAACCTCCACCACTCCAATTTCCCTGTTTCTAAAATAGTCCACAGATCCCACTTTATCCCTTGTAAAACAAGTCAGGAATCCACCGCCACCCGAACCACAAAGTTTTAAAGCAAACAAACCGCTTTGCAGCCCTTCAGTCCAATATAACAGCAAATGAGCCGGGATCAAATGTGACATCTCTTGCAACTGAAATTGCGATAACTTCAGAAGGTCACTCCAGAAATCATCCACCTTTTCACTGGCTATATTATCAATACATGAATTGGTTAAACCGATCAATCTTTCTGTGACCGGCAAAATAATCCCACCAGGGACAAACTGATCAAGAAATTGCTGTACAAAAGAGGCACTGCTGCGTGGCAGACCGGAATCAATCAACATGAGTTCAATCATATGATTATTAAAAAGAGAATTAAAAATAATAGGAACAACACCACCATCATTTTTAAACAAGATCGTTTTTTGAAGATAGATGACAAGCGGATCAAAACCGGAACTCTTTCCATGAAAATATGATTCCATCTGGATGAAATTTTTACGTAAAAAGATCAACTGGTCTTTATTCAGGTCAACATATTGAACATTGCCGTCAAACCCATATCTGCCATATATTGCAGCACAAAGTGCACCTGAACTGCCCATACCAAAACGCTGTGGTATGGTCGATGCAAGATAGAGTCCTTGTGTGATGTCGGTTTTGAAACGGTTTAGATCAAGAAACTGATTAAATATTTCCGGCTTTCCCAGGTAATGATCACAAAGTTTCTTTAGTAGCATATTGCTTTGTTCTGCTTGCAAAAGCAAACCCTCTTTTTGCTGATCAACAAAACTCAAAGATGCTTTAAAAGATTTTATGGGCATTCCAATTGCAGACGAACCCAACAGGATTGAATATTCACCAAACAGAAGTAATTTTGCAGGATATGAAGGTTCCGGGTTCATGAAGCTACAATTGGAGAATTTTCATTCAACTGTACCGGACCTGATCCGCATTGGTCAAATATGATTCGGCCGTTTTCACAAAATGATTGCAGTACTATATGTATAAATTTTTCAACATTCAAAGATGAAGCTGCAGGATATATTACATGAACATTTGCCCCGGCATCGAGGGTAAAAAACACCGGCAAGCCATTTTTCCTGGCTTCCCGCACATGTTTTATTATTTCCACCGTACCGGGCTGCATCAATATGATACCTGGATTGGCACTCAAAATAAGTGAATGCAATGTAAATGCTTCGTTTTCAGAAACTGAAGCCAAACGTTCAAAATCATTTCCTTTCAAGGCATGAAGTATTTCTTCCAGGTTTTGATTTGCCAGACTTATCCTGTTGTTTAATAAAGGATGATTTTTCATTGTTAAATGGCCTTGTGTACTGGATAGCTGTTTTGGTTTGGTTGATACGATCAGAATGGCATCGTGTAATGAAAGTAAATCAGGATGAACCTCTTCTGTAATCGGGATTGCATATTCATCCGAAGATCCGTGCACCATTGATGATGTGCCCCAAACAGTAAAGTTACCGTAAACCGAACGGCATGCGCTTCCTGATCCAATTCGTGATACATACGATGCCAACTGTTGCAATTCATGATACCTAAGTTCAGAATCCGATAGTTTTTGGACAATATCTAACAAGCAAAATGCAAATGCACTTAATCCTGATGCAGATGATGCAATGCCCGTGGAATGCGGAAAACTATTCGAAGTATCAACCCTAAGGGTGAGTTTCCCCAATTCAGGTATTTCACGTTCCATCCATTGAAGAAGGTGCTGCATTTTTGGAAGGAAAGGATGCTTTGGGTCTCCATTCACTGATATCAATCCTTTTACAATTTCATCAAAAGTTACATGCAATCGGGTTCGGGTATAAGCTTTGTCGAGGGTCATGCTTAATGATGGCGTTATGGGTAGCTGTCCATCTTTTTTTCCCCAATATTTTATCAGGGCTATGTTTGATGGACTTTGCCAGGCTACACTAAAATTTCCCTGCAACGATGCTTGAATGGATGAGCTCTTAATCTTAAACTTTGATAATAGCGACCGGATCATTTTGTTGCTTCAATTTCATTGAAAGAAAATATCGTTGAAAACCCTTTTTGACGTAAAATGTTAGTGACTGTTTCAGGAGTCTCACCTGAGATGAACATTGCAAAATCGCCACCCCATGCCCCGAGTGATTTGACTGTTCCCGGGAAATCAGGGAATTGCATTGCTAATGGACTACGTTTCAAAATAGAGCCAAGAATAGCTTCATGCTCATCAACAAGATTGATCAGCTCGCTTGCAGACTCAGACTGACAAATGAGGTTGGCAAGCCGGGAAATCTGTTCAACATCATTTTCAGAATAATTCCGGTTTGATAAAAAAGCCTGCACTTCCTTTTTAGAGTCTTGTTTATTTCCAAGGTACACAAAATATGTATTTTCACGCAATGCCCTACCGGCATGGGTTGTAGTGATCATGGGTTGTCCTTCTGTTAATTGATAGTAAAGTATATCCTGCTGACCGGCACTTGCGATATCGTATCCTGAACCTTGTGAAATCAAATAAAATAAATCAAAGGCATCAACACCTGCCCACTTTGCAATGAGATAACAAAGTGTGGAACTGCTTCCCAAACCCCATGATAAAGGATAATCAGTATCAATACAAACCTTATAACCGTTATCAACTGAAAGAAAATCGGGATTAAGTTTGCGGGCACCTGATAAAAGTTTTTTCAGTCTTGAAGAGATTTCTGATTTCATATAGGAGATTTCATTCAGGGTATCAATATTATATTTTGCTTTAAACCATGTACTGCCTTTAGTTGTACTTTCCCAATCAATTATCTTTTCTTCAATTTCTTCAACATGAAGGGTTTGTCCGAATCGCACAGGAAGTGCCAGTGCTTTAGCGCCTGCAAGAACCAGATATTCGCCGGTTATGAGGAGTTTGCCGTTTGCATGAATTTCAATGGGTATTCTCATAGAGAAAATGTTTAACGGCATTAAAACTTACCTTCCTGCTACTGAACCAGGTTTCAGCTTCTTCCCGCTGGCCGGAGTTTGCATTAAACAAATTGAGGATGTTGGTTAGATGAAGTCGCATATGGCCCTTTTGGATTCCGGTGGTTACAAGGCTTCTGACTGCCGCAAAGTTACTTGCCAAACCCACAGAGGCTACTATTCCCTTTAATGCCTTTGCTGTGGGGTTACCCAGAATTTCGAGTGATAAACAAGCCAGCGGGTGAAGGTTAGTAATGCCCCCAACAGTTCCGACCGCCAATGGGATGGTTAATTCAATGGTAAGAATGTCATTGCTTATGTTGCAACTGCTTAAACTTCTGTACCTGCCGTCACGGGCAGCAAAAGCATGGGCAGAAGCCTCGGCAGCCCTATAATCATTGCCTGTGGCCATTAAAACCGCATCCACACCATTCATGATTCCTTTATTGTGAGTTACTGCACGGGATGAATCCTGCCGGGCAATCTGATATGCCAGATGAATATTATCAGCCAGGGCTTCAGCAGTCAAATGTTCTGCAATAGGCTTTAATTTTGAAATTTCACATGAAGCCTCTACTGTAACGAAACAATCAGGTGTATAATTGCTTAGTATTGACATCGCTACCTGGCATTTTTTAACATCATGATCCGCTGCAAAAAACTGATTTAAACATTCAGCCATGTCTTCCAGACAGGTATTGATGAAGTTGGCACCCATTGAATTGACAGTTTCAACCTTCAATTCCAGTTTATACAAGTGTTCGATATCTTTTGTGGCATCTACCAGCTCAAGACTGTGAATGCCTCCACCACGGCGGTCCATGTTGGTTGTCAGGTTTTTCAAATGTTCGAGTAAAAACTGTTTGAGCATATTCCATCTATCTTTCAAATAGGATGGATGATCAAACCATCTGAAATAAACATGACCAATTTTGATCGTGGATATCTCTTTAACCCTGAAACCATCATGTTCTGCCCAGAAACGGGCACTATGAGAGGCAGCAGCAACCACTGAGCTCTCTTCAATTGCCATGGGAACATGGTACACTTTTCCATCAACTACCACATTAGGTGCAATTCCATAAGGTGTATGAAAACTGCTGATGGTATTTTCGCTGAGATCGAGAAAACGGTTTCGTTCGGTATCATCTTCCATCAGAAAGTGTTTCAACCTTTCTTCAGTTACAGAAGAATCATTGCATATTCGGGCTATAAAATTTCGCTTTTCCTGTTCGCTGAGTTTGGAAAAGCCAAAAATAATGTTACTGTGCATAATCAACTTTTGACTTTTAAAAAGGCTTTGGCGAATTTCAGACCTTTGATCTGTTCTGAAACGAACTTTTGAAGTTCACGGTAATCACCACGCGCATATCGCAGGAAACCTGAAGCCTGGCCAAAAATACCAGGAAGAATACTTTTAGATATGTAATAATATCCATCCAGAAACGACCTTACACCACCTGATATAATGATTTGCCTGCAGGTTAATTGTTTTTCGTTTTTTGCCAATGAGTTTACAACATCGAGCATTTCTTCTGCCGTATGGCCCAATAACGCTAGTGGGGCATATAATTCACGTTTTTGTGCAGTATTGCGGGTTAGTTCTACCTGTGCGAAGTTGGTGCCTCCAAAAGCAGCAAATTCAAGTGCTTCGATAGGCAGATACATGAGCCTTGTGATGCTTTCGGGTCCCATTCCCTGTCCAACTTCCTTTACAATTATTTTGAACTTAGTAAGTGAAAGAAGTTTTTCGATGGATTCGATGGGAGGATGCTTCAGATCACCTCCCTCAGTTTGAAGCAACTCCTGTATTGGGTTAACATGAATGATCAGACCGTCAGCCTTTAACTGACCCACTAGATCAGTCAGACGATGATGATTTTTGTTTTCAAGCAACTCTTCGAGCTGAATGATACCTATGTTCGCAAAAAATGGCAGATCATTGCCAATAACATCCCGCATGTTGAAATCATCAAAGTATTCAGGGCTTTCAAGAAGTGTCCTGCATGAACCCAATCCCATACCCATGCCGAATTCCCTGCAGGCACGGGCCAGGTTGGTATTAATTTTCCGGGCAAGATCACTTCCTCCGGTCATACTTGATATCCAGAAGGGTACCCGAAGAGTTTTGCCCAGAAATGTAAATGGTTCGATCTCTCCTTTTGAATGGGAACCCAATAATGGTTCATATGTAAACCGGGTGTCGGATTGGGCAGCATCAATCTGAGAGGCAAAAGCCAGTGATATATGATCGTTTTTCCTTTGTTCCATAAAACATCAAATATATTCAACAACAAAATTAATCAATTTTTAATAAGTCTAATTATAAATAAAAATTTTCTTTATGATCTGGAATCGACAACCCATAAGAATTACTTATTTGAATAAGGATTCAATCTGATTACAAAATCAGAAAGCCATGATAAACCGGAACTAATAATTTGAAAGAAGAAAATGCCTTTTATAGCAAAAGATGGACAATTTATACAATAAATGTACCGAAAGACGGGTTCATAAAAAAATAAACGATACAAAAACACCTGTAAATCCAACTTTTCATTTCATCCCCATATACACACCGCTAAAATAAGGAATCAGCCAGATCAGCCATACAATTATACTGTAACGGTGAAACCCGGTTCGTGCTTTTTCACTTCCCTTCCAGACTACATAACTTGCCCATATGGCATGGATCAACATCAGCCAGAGAGCGATCTGTCCTGTAAGGGTATGAGGCGACAACAGGTCTAAGGGTTTATTTGATATCAGTGACATCGCCGATGTGCCCAAAACATCAAAAATATAACCGGTCCAAAATACAAATACATGCCAGGGTTTAAGATAATGGACTAAACGTTCCGACCATACCCCGATTGAATAGAAGATAAGAGCTAGTGTAATGAGAATACAGGAAATAATCAAGGTAGCAGTCATCTTACTTTATTTTGTTTCGTAAACCCGGGAATAAATTCAAACTATTTTGCCAATTACACTATTACTCCGCCCAATAATACACCCAGCTATCTATGCCCTTTTTCTGAAGGTCAAACTGTAAACGTATGGTGTTTTTATAGTCTCTTCGCATGCCAACACATATATAATACCATTTGCGATGTTTATTATGGAATATGAACGCATTGGTGAGTCCTTTTCCGATCCAGACATTCAGGGCATTTTTTGCATTTTTCTTATCCTTGAACGATTCTACAATGATATAATATTCTGTAACCAGGTTTTTTTTATCTTCCTGTATTTGTTTGATAAGTTTCATGCTCTCTTGCAGGAGTTTATCTTTTTCTTCCTCGGTTTTCTTTACTTCATCTTCTTTTCCTGGTTCTGTTCTTAATTTTTTGATATTCAATTCTATCTGCCTCATTTGTACCTGAACCTGATCAAGATACCGGCTTGTTTGGGATTGGTTCTTCAGATTTTTCGTAAGTGAATCTATCACCTTGCCATGTGCATCATAAGCAACAATCCGGTGCCGTACCCTGATTTTTTTAAGTTGTTGCGCCGATGCAGCCTGATACGTAAATATCATTATGACTGTCAACAGCACTATTCTGAATAATATAGACGTTTTATAAACCTTTGAGATAGAGCTGATCATATAATTGCTTTTTAATCCAGATTATTAAAAAGAACAAAACACATTTTACACAATTAACCTGCATTAGCATTTGCTGCAATCATTTTATTGATTGGTGCGGATTAAATCGGCTAATAAAATTATAATTAAATTAAACGCTTCAATGTAATAAGTTATTAACTTGTTGTGATTAAATCCGGCAATCCCGGTCAAAAAAAATAAATTCATTTTTTAATTAAATATTTTTCAATTATGTTTGATTTATAATTCAATCTAAACAAAATACAATTGAGTTTATGTTAGGGAAATTATACAGCAGCGCAGTTTATGGAATTGATGCACAAACAATAACTGTGGAAGTTGATGTTTTGCAGGGGATAAAGTATTTCGTTGTTGGTTTGCCTGATAATGCGATCAAGGAGAGTCAGCAAAGGATTGAAGCTGCATTGAAGAACTCTGACTTTTATATGACACGCCGGAAAGTGATCGTGAACCTAGCCCCGGCTGATCTTCGAAAAGAAGGTTCCGCTTACGATCTGCCAATTGCTCTGGGAATTCTTGCTGCAACCGACCAGTTGAATGCTGATAAATTTGCTGATTATATTATCGTAGGTGAACTATCCCTCGATGGAAAGCTAAAACCCATCAAAGGAGCGCTGCCTATTGCAATAAGTGCCCGGAACAATGGATTTAAGGGGCTCATCCTGCCAAAACAGAACGAAAGCGAAGCTGCTATAGTTGATAAACTCGATATTTATGGTGTAGAATCCCTCACCGAAGTGGTCAATTTTCTTGAAGGCAAATTGGAGCTCACCCCGAAAATAGTGAATACACGTGAACTTTTTTATAACAGTCTGTGTAATTATGAACTAGATTTTGCCGATGTAAAAGGTCAGGAAAACATAAAAAGAGCATTGGAAATAGCCGCTGCCGGCGGACATAATGCCATTATGATCGGCCCACCCGGATCCGGAAAAACCATGCTCGCCAAAAGATTGCCAACTATACTTCCACCTCTCGACTTATATGAAGCATTGGAAACAACCAAGATATTTTCGGTTTCAGGTCACCTTCCCAACAATGCAACCCTGATGACTCAAAGGCCTTTCAGGGCACCGCATCACACCATCAGTGATGTGGCACTAGTTGGTGGAGGGAATATTCCACAACCAGGCGAAATATCACTTGCCCACAACGGGGTGCTTTTTCTGGATGAACTTCCCGAATTTAAACGTTCAGTGCTTGAAGTGCTGCGGCAACCACTCGAAGAAAGACGAATTACCATTTCGAGGGCACGGTTTTCGGTCGATTATCCTTCAACGTTTATGCTTATTGCATCAATGAACCCATGCCCCTGCGGGTTTTACAACCATCCCGATAAGGAATGTGTTTGTTCACCCGGAACAGTTCAAAAATACCTGAACAGGATTTCGGGTCCGTTACTCGACCGTATCGACCTCCATGTTGAAGTAGTGCCGATTAGTTATGATGAACTGTCGGAATTACGGGAAAATGAAAAGTCGGAACAGATTCGCGAAAGGGTTATAAAAGCCCGGGAGGTGCAATTAAAGAGATATACCGAATTCAAAGGCATGTATTGCAATGCCCAGATGACCACAAAACTCATTCATGAATATTGCCAGATGCCCAAAGCCGGACAAACACTGCTGAAAACTGCCATGGAAAAACTCAGCCTTTCGGCAAGGGCTTACGACAGAATCTTAAAAGTTTCACGAACGATAGCCGACCTTGCACAAAGCGAAGAAATTAAGATTGAGCATCTTGCTGAGGCAATTCATTACCGAAGCCTCGACCGGGAAAACTGGGCCGGCTGACCCATTATTTTGAACCAGATGGATAATGTTTTTGTTGACACGCACTCACACTTATTCCTGCCGGAATTTGATCAGGATCGTCACGAAACAGTACAAAGAGCTATAAATCATGGTATTAAAGCTATATTCCTGCCGAATGTAGATCTTGATACAATTGATCAGGTGTTTGAACTTGCTGATTCGTTCCCTGAAAATTGTTTTCCCATGGCCGGCTTGCATCCTGAATCGGTTCATGCAGATTATGAAGAAAAACTGATCCGGATTGAAAAAATCATCGAACAAAAAAAAGTATACGGCATAGGCGAAACAGGTCTGGACTATTATTGGGACCAAACCTATAAAGAGCAACAAAAAGCAGGCTTCGATCATCAGCTTAAAATGGCAAAGAAATTCAATCTCCCAATTGTGATTCATGTCAGGAACAGCTTTGATGATGTTATTGAGCTGGTACAAAAGAATGCTTCTCCCGGTTTGACCGGGATATTTCATTGTTTTACAGGAACCAGGGAAGAAGCTGAAAAGATCATCGGGCTGGGATTTTACCTTGGTATTGGAGGCATCATAACTTTTAAAAACGGAGGATTGGATAAAGTGATACCTGATATACCACTTGAAAGTATTGTGCTGGAAACCGATTCACCATTTCTGGCACCTGTCCCTTACCGGGGCAAACGAAATGAAAGCAGCTATGTGGTTCTGGTTGCTGATAAGATCGCTCAACTGAAAAATATTACGCTTGAAGAAGTTGCCCGAACAACCACCATGAATGCACAAAAATTGTTTAAATTTGAGTTGAAATCAGGTTCAATCTCTGAGAAAGCATGATAAAAAAATTATGGAATATTTCCCCTGCTAAAATATCCGGTTTCTTAAGCAGAAATCTAAAGTTATTGTTTTTCCCCGGTAAGAAAGAATTGCATCAAATACTGGGTGGTTATGGAAAAGGCATTTATCTCTGGTTAAATAAAAGCAGATTTGCCGGATGGGCCGATATGCTTAATGGAACTTATGATCAGGTATTATTCGATTCTCTTAAAAAGGAGCTTAACAAAAAAGCCCTTGTTGTGTGGGATATCGGGGCACATTTCGGTTATAACAGCCTGGTTTTTGCGCAGATTACACCAAACGATTCGAAGATATTGAGTTTTGAACCCAATTTATCAAATATTGAGAGGTTTGAAGAAAACCTGGCATCAAATGATAAGGAACTTGTAAAAAAAATATCAATTCATACCTGGGCAGTATCAGATGTTGATGAGCAGTCATTATTTTATTTCAGTGATTCGGTCGATGATAGTGTCAGCAGCGGCAGTTACCTGGGTTCTGTTATGCCTCCACTGAGCCCCGAAACATATACAGCATTTCAATCCATATCGCTCTTTGCCCGGTCAATCGATTCGCTTATTGAAAAAGATAATCTGCCTGCACCATCAGTTATTAAAATTGATGTTGAAGGTGCGGAATACAAGGTGTTAAAGGGAGCTAAAAACCTGCTGACAGCTGTAAAGCCAGTTTTGATTATTGAAATTCATCATATGAAAGCCATGCATGAGGTTTCGGCTTTTCTGCATAAGCTAAATTACAATACAATTATTTTGGAGGATCCCGCAAGTAGTTATAGTAAGGCTTTTTTGAAAGCGGAGAGGAGATTAATTTAATGAAGAATCTAATGTCATATACCTATTTTCGAATTTATCTTGTTTTTTTAAGTTCAATTAATTCAATATTAGCATCAATTTTCTCAATATTATTATTATCCTTTTTTAATTTATTTAATATTATCTCAGTATAAGCTTTATTAGTAAAATTAAAGGTTATAAATGATCTAATAAGTGCAAGAAACTTTCAATTAATTTATATTGGATTAGCG
>Ga0182027_10005462_pt1 | contig 19301 bp, 20 predicted proteins | sample 712E1DmetaG_FD_121300 | JGI IMG/M metagenome (GOLD analysis project Ga0182027, IMG submission 121300) | Permafrost microbial communities from Stordalen Mire, Sweden - 712E1D metaG (Illumina Assembly) | ecosystem: Environmental > Terrestrial > Soil > Wetlands > Permafrost | place: Sweden...
AACGTGATCCGCATTTCGCCGCCTATGAACATCGGGCGCGGGGATGTGGACCAGTGCCTGGGCCTGCTCGACAAGAGCCTGGCCGCCTGTGCGGGGCCGGCCTGAGGAACCCATGAGCACGCTGATCCGCAACGGCACGGTGGTCACCGCTACTGAGACGGGGAGGGCCGACGTCCTGATCGAGGGCGAGCGCATTTCCCAAGTGGGCGAGGGGCTGGCGCAGAGTTCCGGCGGCAGGGTGATCGATGCCACCGGAATGTACGTGCTGCCGGGCGGCATCGACGTCCACACGCACCTCGATATGCCGCTCGGGGACATCGCGTCCGCCGACGATTTCGAAACCGGCACGCGCGCCGCGGCGTTCGGCGGGACCACCAGCATCGTGGATTTCGCCACCCAGGCGCGGGGAACGCGCATGCGCGACGCGCTCGACACCTGGTGGAAGAAAGCCGAGGGCCGGGCCTCGATCGACTACGGCCTGCACATGATCGTCACCGATCTGGCCAATTCCGGCATCGAGGACATGGACGAGATGGTGGCCGAGGGCGTGGCCAGCTTCAAGCTGTTCATGGCCTATCCCAATTCGCTGATGGTGGACGACGCTACCATTTTCAAAGCGCTCTCGCGGACGGCCCGGAACGGCGCGCTGGTCTCGATGCATGCCGAAAACGGTGGCGTCATCGACGTCCTCGTCGCCAAGGCTCTGGCCGAGGGTCATACCGCCCCGGTGTACCACGCCCTGACGCGCCCGCCGCTGGCCGAAGCCGAGGCCGTGCACCGCGCCATCGCCCTGGCGGAGATCGCGGGCGTCCCGGTCTACATCGTGCACGTTTCCTCGGAGGACGCGCTCAACCAGGTGCGCGAGGCGCGCGACCGCGGCGTCCCGGCGTTCGCCGAAACCTGCCCGCACTACCTGCTACTCTCCATCGACGAGCTGCGGCGGCCGGATTTCGAAGGCGCCAAGTACGTCCTCACGCCCCCGCTGCGGCCCCTGCGTCACCTGCCCAAACTCTGGGACGGACTGAGAGACGACCATCTCCAGGTGGTCTCGACCGACCACTGCCCGTTCTGCTTCGCGGACCAGAAGGCGCTCGGCAGGGACGATTTCGCCAAAATTCCCAATGGCGGCCCGGGCATCGAGAACCGGCTCCAGTTGATCTACCATCACGGTGTGAACTCCGGCCGCATCTCGCTCAACCGCTTCGTCGAGATCGTTTCCACCGCCCCGGCGCGTATCTTCGGCATGTATCCGCGGAAGGGCGAAATCGCCGCCGGGAGCGACGCCGACCTGGTGGTCTGGGACCCCAACGCCGAGTACACCATCAGCGCCCGGACGCACCACATGCGCGTGGACTACTCCATGTTCGAGGGCTTTCAGGTGCGCGGCAACGCCCGGACCGTGCTGTCGCGCGGCGAGGTTGTCGTGGATGGCGGGCGCTTTCTGGGCAAACCCGGCCGCGGCCGCTATCTGAAACGCGCGGCCCGCGGGGGAGCCTGGAAGTGAGCGCCGCGCGCCCGCGGCCTGGCGGTTTGGCGCTCAGCCACCCGCCGTCATGTTAAGGTAGTCTGACTCGGGAATGCGAGCTCGCAAATCCAGACATCCGGAGGGGCCGCGGACTTCTGCCGCGCCCGTCCCCGCCGTTGGCCCACGGCGAGCTTGGCCCATGGCCTGCGCGATTCTGGCGGTGTGGGTCGCGGCGCTGCTGTACGCCCGCGATCGCGTTCCGCCGGGGCTCAACAACGACGCCGCGGGGGAGGCGCTGCGCGGCATCTACCTGGTGGAAGGGCGCCACTGGGAAGTCCTCACCTTTGCGGTGGGCAACTCCGCCGAGACGCTCTATCTCTATTGGCTGGGCGCGCTGATTCGCGTGGTGGGGCCCACCACGCTGGCGCTGCACCTGGCCTGCTGGCCGCTTGCGCTGGCAATTATCTGGATGGTTTGGAAATTGACCCGGCGCATCGTGGATACCATTCCGGCGTGGGTTCCGTTGCTCACCGCGGCGGCGTCGGTGTGGCTGTTCCACTACGCGCGCAGCGGGCTGCGGGCCATCACCGCGCCATTTTTCCTGGCGGCTTTTGCGCTGCTGCTCGACCGCGTGGAGCGCCGGCCGCTGGACCGCCGGGCGGGTTTGCTGTGCGGCGCGGTGTTGGGGCTGAGCCTCTACGGGTACACGTCCGCGCGAGTGCTGCCCATCGCTTTCCTGGCGTATGCGCTGTTCCGGCTGCTGCGCCAGCGGGGCGAGTGGAAGGCGAGTCTCCCCCGCTACGGCGCGATTGCGGCGGGTGCGGCCGCGGCATCGATTCCCAACCTGCTGTTCTTTCTCCAAAGGCCGGGGGAGTTTCTGGGACGCGGCAACTATGTATTGGTAGGTGGCGGAATGGATCGCGTGCTCAACGTGCTGGGGGCCGCGCTCTTGCCGTGGTATTACCCGGGCGTCTACCGCGGCATCGAGGGGCCGACCTATCAGTGCGACGGCGTCAGCGCGGCGCTGGTGGCGGCTGGCCAGAATCCCGTGAACCTGATTATGGCGGCGGCGATGCTGGCGGGCTTGTGGCGCGCGCGGCGTCTCCTGGACCGGCCGGTGGCCGGGTTTCTGCTGGCGGCATGGGTCGCCGCCACGCTGCTGCTGGGGATCGCGGGACCCAGCCTGACACGCCTGCTCGTCATCCTGCCGGTCTACCTGGTCCTGGCGGCGCTCGGCTTCGGCTATGCGCTGGAGGCGTTGCCGCGGCTGCGGCTTCTGGTCCCGCTGGCGATTCTGGCGGTGGCGGCGATGGACGGCTACTCGTATTTCTCGAACGTCGCCGCGCAGGTGGTGTATTGTGGCGCGGCGGCGACGCCCATGGGCCAGATGGCGGCGGCGATGGCGGCCCAGGGACACCGCGTGTTGTGCATCGTTTCCAAGGACGCCGGCGTGGTGAATTTGCTGACGCACGGCGAGGAGAGTCGCGTCCGGGTGGCGGAGTTTTTCAGAGGGCCGCTCGACGTCTCGCGGATGCCGCTACGCGAACTTCGGCCGGACGTGTTGCTGGTGGAGGACGCGCCGAAGTTCCGTCCCTTCGCGGCGCGGCTCCCCCAGCAGAACAGAACGTGCCAGGAGGAACGGTTCTCCTGTTTCACCTTGCAGGGGATGTAGGGGGCGGCGCGCCCACGGCGAGCCGCGCAATTGCGTCATAATTGTTTTCTGGATAACGCTCGCACCGCCATCGCCTCATGTCACGGTCCAATAAACGGGAACAACCTCGTCGAGATCCTCTGACCGGGTCCGGCGAAATTCCCCCTCCGCAAGACAAAATAGCGGCATTTCTGGAGCGCAGAAGCCTGATTCTGGCGCTCGCACTGATCCTGCTCGGTAGCGTCCGCATTGCCGCTACCTACAAGGTCTTCAACCACGTGGTCGACGAACCCGGCAACATCGCCGCGGGGATGGAGTGGCTGGAAAAGGGCGTGTACCAATGGGAAGCGCAGCATCCGCCCCTGGCCCGCGTGGTTTGCGCACTGGGGCCGTACTTCCTCGGCATCCGTTCGCAGGGAACTCCCCACCAGGGCCTCGAGTCCATGTGGCACGAAGGCACCCTGATCCTCTATCACGGCCACGACTACGACCGCACCCTGGCGATGGCGCGCTTGGGAATGTTGCCCTTCTTCTGGATTGCGTGCCTGGCGGTGTACTGGTGGGGCTGCCTGCATTTCTCGCGGGCCGTCGCGGTGATCGCCGTTTTTCTGTTCAGTTTCATTCCCCCGGTGCTGGCGCACGCCGGTTTTACCACCACCGACATGGCGTTGACGGCCTTCCTCGGCGCGGCGTTCGTGGCGGGGCTGGCCTGGGTGGAACAGCCGTCGCCCGCCCGCGCGGTCTGGTTTGGAATCTCGACGGGGCTGATGGTGCTGTCGAAGTTTTCCTGCATGGCGTTCTTCCCCGCGGCGGCGGTGCTGGCGCTGGCCGGATATTTCGTCAGCCAGCGCCCCAACCTCGCCGCCGTAGTTCAGGCGGCGAAAACGCGCGTACCCACATTGGCGCTGGCGGTGGCCATCGCCATGGTGATCATCTGGGCCGGGTACCGCTTCTCGTTCGGCAGCGTCTCGCCGGGCGGCATTCCAGTGCCCGCGCCCGAGTTCTTCCGGGGCATCCAGGCGGTTCAGAGTCATCTGGATACCGGCCACGATGGGTATCTGCTGGGTGAAACGCGCCGGACCGGTTTCTGGAACTTCTACCTGGTGGCCATCGCATTCAAAACTCCGCTGGGATTCCTGGCGCTGCTGGCCATCGGAGTGGTTCTGGCCTTCGGCAAGTATCCGCTGGCAAGGCGCCTGTGGCTGCCGCTGGCGTTCTCTCTCGGCGTCCTCCTGGTGGGCATGTTCAGCACCATCAACATCGGCGTGCGCCATGTGCTCCCGGTCTACATCGGGTTCTCGCTGGCGGCGGCCGTTGCCGTCGTGAAGTTGTGGGAAGCGGGCCACGCCAGGAAGTGGATTTGGGCGGCGCTGGGCTGCCTCACGCTCTGGCTCGCCGGTTCTTCCCTGCTGAGCCATCCGGACTATCTGGCCTACTTCAACGAAATGGCGGGCAGCGAACCGGAGAACATCCTGGTGGATTCGGATCTCGATTGGGGCCAGGATTTGAAGCGGCTCTCGCAGCGGCTGCGCGAAGTGGGCGCCACCAGTGTCGCATTCACCAACTCCGACTATGCCGACCTGCAGGGGGAGCACGGCTTCCCTCCCATCCACGGGATGAACAAGATTGCACCCGTGGAAGGATGGAACGCCATTGGCGTAACCTGCTGGAAGGAGCTTCGGGTAATCACCTGGCCCGACCAGATCAAGCCGCGAGAGCGCGTCGGCAAGGGCATCCTGCTATGGTATTTCCCGCCGGCCAATCGGTAGACCCGTGCCACCAGACATCTCTCTCATCCTGCCCGCCTACAACGAGGCCGGCCGCATCGCCGGGACGATCGCCGAAGCCGTGAGCTATTTCCAAAGCCGCCGCTACACCTACGAGATCCTGGTGGCGGCGGACGGGGACGATGGCACCCGCGAAATCGTGGCGAAGTTGGGCCAAAGGGATCCCGCTATCCGGGCATTCGGCGATCCGGCCCGCCGGGGCAAAGGCCGCGGCATCCGCGAGGCGGTGGGGATGGCGGTTGGCTCCATCATCGGCTTCGCCGACGCCGACAACAAGGTTCCCATCGAAGAGTACGACAAGATCGCTCCCGTTCTCGCCGAGGGATTTCCGATTGCGATCGGCTCGCGCGCCCTGGCCCGGGCCGCCATCCTCCGCTCGCAGCCCTGGTTTCGCCGCATCGGAGGGAAGAGCTTCGGCGTTTTCATGCGCGCCACCACCGGCCTGCGCGGGATTTCGGACACGCAATGCGGCTTCAAGTTTTTCCAGCGCGACGTGGCCCGGCGGCTTTTCGCCCTGCAGAAGATCGACGGCTACATGTACGATGTGGAGATTCTGCTGCTCGCTCAATACCTGGGCTACCGGGTGCGCGAGGTTCCCATCCGCTGGCGCGACGATGGCGACAGCCGCCTCGAGTTGGTGCGCGGCAATCTGCGAAACCTGCGGGACATTCTGCGCCTGCGGGCGCGAGCGAGGGCGGCCGTGCGCGGGGAAGCGGCCTCTTAGCCGGCGATTGCCAAGACTGGTATTCCGAAGGCCGGAAGGACCGGTGCGCCATGAACCAGCTCTTGAGCAGGACCTCAGCCGATCCCAACGTCTGCTTCGGCAAACCGTGTGTTCGCGGTACGCGAATTCGGGTTTCCCTGCTACTGGACCTCCTGGCGGCCATTGCCTACGGCGCGGAGATGAGTCGCGGCCGGTTTGTCGATCTGCCTGGGCAGAGCGCGGCGTGAGGTTCAAGCTCGATGAGAACGTCAGTTCTCGTTGTGCGTGGCTGCTTGCCGAGTCCGGTCACGATCTGGAGACCGTCGCGCCGGGCGAAGCCGACGCCATCCAGGCTGGCATAGTCTCGTTGGAACAAGACGGTGGCAAACCCATGGAAGACGTCCTCGCGGATTTCGGTCTCACCATCAAGTTTCCACAAGATGGATGAGACGCCGCTCTCGGAAGAGCAAGCGCAGTAGTGGCCGCCGGGAAGCCTACCGCTGAGATCGCCCCTCCGGGCTGGAAACCGTGAACCCCGAAGCCACCGCGTCGGTATAAAACATCTCCACCGTTTCGAGCGAGAATACCGAAAGATCCTTCCCGATGAAGGGCAGCTTCTTCAGAATGTCATGGGTGGCCGTGATGATGGGACATCCCACGGCGTCGGCCTGGAAGATATTCAGCAGCTCCCGCGGGCTCGCCCAGATCAACTCGGCATTCGAGGCGGCGCCGAGCGCACTCACCGCGGCAGCCATCACCGGCACCGGGTCGCGGCCGGTGTCGGCGATGCGTCCCGCAAAGACCGAAACGAACGCCGCCGCCCCGCCGGCCAGCGATTCCGCCACCGTCCGCACCTGGTCGAGCGTCAGGAGCGCGGTGACGTTGAGTTTGATTCCGTCATGGCTGAGGCGGCGCACCAGGCCGGCCGAAGACTCGCCCCGCGTGTTGGTGACCGGTATCTTGACGAAGACGTTCTCCGCCCAGCCGGCGATCGCCCGCGCCTGATCCTCCATCGCGGAAAACTCGTCCGCCAGCACTCCGAGCGAAATCGGCCGGTCCGGAATCGCCGCCAGAATCTCGCGGGCGAAGGCTTCATAATCGCGGACGCCGGCCTTGCGCATCAGCGTCGGATTGGTGGTGAAGCCGCGAATCGCCGGGTTGCGGGACATCTCCAGCATCCCGGCCTTGTCGGCGCCATCGGCGAAAATCCTGATCTTGAGATCGGTGATGGATTTCATTCCCGGCTGAGTCCATTATGCGCTTCCCGAAGAATCCAGGCGGCGGCCTCAACCAGCGAAGCCACTCGGGCGTCCGGCGGTGCCGCGGGGCCCGGTTCGGCGTAACCGAAATCCAGCCAGGCCGTCCGGCAGCCGGCCCGCTGGCCCGCTTCGATGTCGCGCCAGCGGTCGCCGATCAGGTAGCTGGCCCCGAGCGAGATCCCGTGCTCCGCGGCCGCCGCCAGCAGCAGTCCGGGCTTCGGTTTGCGGCATTCGCAGCGGTCGCCGTCGTCGTGATAGCAGACGTAGAAGCCATCGAGCGGCAGGGCCTCGCCGAGCGCGGCGTGTATCCGTTCCACCGCGGCGCGTGTCGCGGCGCCGCGTGCCACGTCGGGCTGATTGGTCACCACGTACAGCCGGAATCCCGCCTGCTTCAGTGCCGCCAGAGCCGCCGGGGCGTCGGGCGAAACCTTCAGCTCGTCCGCGCTGGCCGGCGGATAAGGCTTCCCTTCGCGCACTACGGGCCGGTTGAGCACGCCGTCGCGATCCAGAAAAACCGCCCGCGCGAGGCCCTGGCTCATGGCACCGATTCCCACTTGGTCTGGGCCTGCTTGAGGGCCGGGTGCGACACCACCAGGTGCCAGACCACCGCCTGGAACGCCTCCGTGTGCGGCGTGACATGCGCCGGGTTGACGGTGGGGACGATCACGCACGCGTCCGCCACCTGGGCGGCGTAACCGCCGTCGCGCCCCACGACGGCCGCGATCCGCGCTCCCACCGAACGCGCGTACTTCAGCGCCAGCACCAGGTTCGGGCTCACGTTCTTCTCCAGATCACCGCCGCCCACCGAAAAGACCAGGACGCAATCGTCCGCCCGCAGCCGGCTGGTGCGCAGCCAGGACTCGAAGACGCTTGGCCATCCCTCGTCGTTGGTGCGCGCGGTCAGCTCCGACACGTTGTCCGTGGGGGCGTAGGCTTCCATCCCCGCGATCTTACGGAAATCGTTGACCGCGTGGGAGGCGTTGGCCGCGCTCCCGCCCACGCCCAAAATGAACAGCCGGCCGCCCCGCGCGCGCGTGCCGGCCAGCGCCGCCACCAAGCTCTCGATGGCCGCGGCATCCAGTTGTTCCGCGATGCGCACCACTTCCTGAAGGTACTGTTCCGTAAACTCACTCATGACCGCAACCTCTTGTGTTTGTGGGGCGGACGCCCTCGTCCGCGGCCGGCCCCCTGGCCGGCTCCTCTCGCGCGCCAGGCGATTGATCCTCTGACAGGACGGCGGGTCCAGGGGGACCCGCGCGGACCTGGGGGTCCGCCCCACACCGCGCCAGACGTTCCTCCAGCGCGGAGATGCCCTCGAAAGAGCCGATTTCGTAAAAGCGCTCCCCAACTTCAAATGCGGCCAACTGGTCCCGCGCCAGAAGGCTCTGGCATACCGCCGTCAGGTCGCAGGGAGACTCGGCGAGATCGGCGAAAGCCGAACGCTCGAAAACCTCGAGCCCGTAGTCGATGTGCCGCATGTTGGGGTTCGGCAGCTTGGAGTACGTCACGATGCGGCCCTCGCGGAACTCCACGTTGCTCGCGTCCCACCGGCCCTCGTTGCGGAAAACCGTCAGCAGCCCCGGTTTGCCGGCCTTCCGAAAAGCCCGTTCGACGTTTCCATAATCGCAGGGAAGATAGGAATCTCCGTACATCAGGAAGAACGATTCGCCGAGCAGCGGGAGGGCGGCGCGCACCGCGCCCGCGGTTCCCAGCGGCTGCCCGCCGTCCCACGAGTACTCCACTTCCAGACCGAAGGCGCGGCCATCGCCTACGAACTCGCGGATCATCTCGCCCAGGTAGCCCACGCACAGCACCACGCGGTCCACACCCCGCGCGCGAACCAGCCGCAACTGGTGGCTGACAAACGGCTCTCCCGAAATCGGCAGCAGCGCCTTGGGCAGGGTTTCCGTGAGCGGCCGGAGCCGCTTCGCCAAACCACCCGCCAGGATTGCCAATGGCAGCATCGCTCCGCTCACGATTGGGCCAGCACCCGCGTCCCTTCGAAGTCGAAGCGGAACCGCACCTCGCGCAAGCCGGCTTCGCACATCACGCGCCGCAAGCGCGTCTTGTCCTCGGTGTAGAACATCAGGAAACCGCCGCCGCCGGCGCCGATCAGCTTGCCTCCGAGCGCGCCGTTCTTGCGGGCCAGCTCGTAATACTCGTCGATGGGCCCGGTGCTCATCCCCGCGCTTCGCTTCTTCTTGTTCTCCCAGTGCAGGTGCATGATTTCGGCGAACCGGCGCAGGTCGCCCGCTTCGAACGCCGCCTTGCTTTCGTAACCCAACTTCTTCACGTAGTGGAGGTTTTCGATCATCGCCGGGTCGCCCTGACGGCTGCGCGCATCCTGGTCTTTCAGAATGGCGGAGGCGTCCCGCGTGTAGTTCGTGAAGAACAGCATCAGGTTGTCTTCCAGGTTGTGCAGGGTCATGGGGTCCAGCCGCAGCGGCGTCACCGCGACCTGGCCGCCGGGCTGGAACTCGAAACACGTGATGCCGCCGAACGCCGCGATGTACTGGTCCTGCTTGCCGATCGGCTCGCCCAGCAGATCCAGCTCGATGTGGCACGCCTGTTCCGCCAGCTCCTGCCTGCCGATGTTGTCCCGCTTCATGGCGTGCAGCGCCCGCAGCAGCGCGGTCGTGAAACTGCCGGACGATCCCAGGCCGGTTCCGGCCGGAATGTCCGACATGCTGGCGATCTCGATGTGCGGCGCGCCCAGGTCCACCAGTTTCAAGGCCTCTCGCACGATGGGATGTTTCACGTCCTCGGCCCGCGCCACCACCTCCATCTTCGAATACTTGACGATCACTTCCTCGGCGAACGTCTCGTGCAGCGTGATGTAGACGTACTTGTCGATGGCCGCCGAGATCGCGAAGCCGCCGTGATGGCGGTAGTACGACGGGAGATCGGTTCCGCCGCCGCCGAGGGAGATCCGCATGGGAGAGCGCACGATGATCATCGGGATGCCTCCCAGTACACCTTCTCGACGACGCTGAGCGCGGCCTGTGCGTCGCGGATGCCGGGAACCGGCTCGCGCCGCAACCGGATATCGTCCAGAAACTCCGCGAATTCGGCGTCCCAGGAATTGTCGGCCATGGGGTACTCCCAGATCGTGGTCTCGGGCGGGCCCATCTGTGGCGGCATCTGGTAGAACGCCAGCCGTTCTACGCCGTAACTTCCGCCCAGGCCCGAAATTTCAAGCTTGGCTTGCCGGCCGCAGATCTCGAACGAAAACAGGTTCTTCCATTCCGTCCAGGTGGCGTGCAGGAACGCGGCTTTGCCGCTCGCCGTGGTGAGAATCAGAAAGGCGTTGTCCTCCACGGGCATGTCCCAGAAGTACGTGCCGAGATGGCCCTGGGCGCGCTCGAAATCGCCCAGGAACCAGCGGGCCAGGTCGATCAGGTGCACGCCCTGGTCCAGCAGTTCGCCGCCGCCCGACACCGCCCGGTCGGCCCGCCACTCGCGTTCGTACCCGGGGCGTCCTCCGTGGCCGTATCGCCCGCGAACGTACATCATCTCGCCCAGCGCGCCCGAGAGAAAAATCCGCCGCGCATGTAGCAGCGCGCGGTGATACCGGTGATTGAATCCCACGCGCACGCGGGCGCCGGTGCGCTGCGCTTCCCGCAGCACGGGCTCCAGTTCCGCCGCCCGCCGCGCACCCGGCTTTTCGATGAGGACGTGTTTGCCGGCCGCGGCGGCCACCTCCGCGACCGCGGCGAGCTGGTCGTGGGTGGTGGCCACGACGACGATATCGACTTCATGGTGCGCCGCCGCCGCGCGCCAGTCGCCAAACGCTTCGGCGCCGGGGAATTGCGCGGCCAGCTTCTCCGCCCGCGCGATGTCCGTGTCGCAGCAGACACGCACGCGGCAATCGCTCGCCGCTGCGGCGCGTTTCGTCCCGATCAAACCGCAGCCGACAATCGCCACCGCAAGCCGCTCACTCACCGCCCCACCGCCCGCCGCCCACTCAGGAGCTGCGAAAGAAACGGTTGGCAGGCGGAAGCGCCTGCCCCACCTGTGGGACAGACGCTTTCGTCTGTCAACCCGACAGCTTGCGCGATCATTTCACGCCTTCTCACCGCCCCACGCCTTTCCCCGTTCTTCGGGCAGAATTCTCCGCAGCGTATACACGTCCGTGTCCTTGAGATCAGAGATGTGCTGATGCAGGGTGCGCCACGGATCCCACACCGCGCTGATCAGCTTCCCGGTGATGCCGGAGGATTCCTCCGAGGCCAGATACACGATCAGCTCGGCCGCGATCCTGGGGTCCGCCGTGGCGCCCACGCGCTCCGCTCCCGCCCGCAGCGCCTCCCGCAGCATTTCGGTGTCCATCGCTCCGGGCGCCACCGCGTTCACGCGAATCCCCAGCTCCACCGTTTCGGCGGCGATGGTTTCGCTCAATCGCACCAGGGCGCATTTGGCTGCCGCATACGCCGAAAAGTTCGGACGCGGGCTGGCGGCGCCGCCGCCGGACAGGTTCACGATGCGTCCGCCGCCGGTCTCGCGCATCCACGCGATCGATTTCTGGCACAGCTCCGCCGGCGCCAGCAGGTTGACCTGGATGGTGTCCCGCCACGCGCCCCAGTCGTTATCCGCCAGCGGGCCGATCGGTCCCCCGATCGCGGCATTGTTCACCAGGATGTCCAGGCGGGGCCACAGCCGGCGCGCCTCGGCCAGAATGGCGCGCGGGGCATCCGGGTCGCGCAGATCGGCGGCGAAGGCGTGAGCCCGCTGCCCGGCGTCATCTGGCGCGCCGGCTGCCAGGCGGAGCCGAAGCTCGCGCAACGCAGGTTCGGTTCGGGCCACCAGCAGAAGGTCCGCGCCTTCCCGCCACATGGCTTGTGCGACCACCGCGCCCAGCCCGCGCGAACACCCGGTGACGATGGCCTTGTTCCCCGCCAGTTTCATATCGCTTCCGAGGGGGTGTCCAGCACCCACTGGTTCTCCTGCAAGTAGGCCACGGTTCTCTCGACGCCCTGCCGGATGGTCAGCCGCGGCGTCCAGCCGAGCGCACGGATTCGCGAGCAATCGAGGAAGATGAACGGGCTGTCGCCCACCCATCCCCGCTCGCCTCCGGCATACCGCCGAGCGGGGTCGAGCCCCAGCCGTCCGGCGATCCAGCCGATGGAGTCGTCCACCGTGCAATACTCGTCCGTCCCCAGGTTGAAGAGGTTCACCTTCGCCCCGGCGCGATCGAGCGCCAGCAGCATCGCATCCATGCAATCCTGGACATACAGGTAGGACTTCCGCTGCTTGCCGTTGCCCAGCACCTGAAGCGTCTCCGGGTGCCGCATCAACTGACCGTAGAAATCGAAAACGTGCCCGTGCGTGTAGCGCTCGCCGAGAATGGAGACGAAGCGGAAGATCCAGCTTTGCATCCCGAACGCCTCGCAATAAGCCGCGATCAACCCCTCGGCCGCCAGTTTGGACGCGGCGTACAACGAGGTCTGCACCGGGAAAGGAGCGTCTTCCGGCGTGGGGAACACATCCGGTTCTCCGTACACCGACCCGGTCGAGGCGAACGCGATTCGCCGCACGCCCAATTCCTTCATCGCCTCCAGCACGTTGGCGGTGCCGATGGTGTTCTGCTCCAGGTCCTTGCGCGTGTCTGCCGGCCCGTGCCGCACGTCGGCGTTGGCGGCCAGGTGGAAGACCACGTCAGCGCCGGCCATCGCCGTTTTCAGTTTCGCCGGGTTGAGAAGGTCCCCTTCGCACAAGTCGAACCGGCCGCTCTTGCGGGCGCCAGCCAGGAACTCCGCGCGGCCGGTGGAGAAGTTGTCGTAACCCATGACCGGATACCCGGCGTCGAGCAGTCGATCAGTCAGGGTGCTGCCGATGAAGCCGGCGGCTCCGGTCACGAAGGCTTTCATAAGGCGCAGTACCCATGATAACGTCTTGGCCGGATAGCGGCTGCCATGGCGCAAACGTGAGTTGGCGGGCCATTCTGGCCACTTGACACGTCTTCCGTGCGCACGTAGTATGTGTATATGAACGTGACGCTCTCCGTCGACGACGAAGTGATTCTCCGTGCACGCCGCCGGGCCGAGGCTCTTGGAACGAGTGTCAATCAGCTCGTTCGGGAGTATCTTGAGCAACTGGCTGGCAAGTCGGATCCAAATGAGGACGCAGCGGAGTTTGAGCGCCTCTCCAAGCTTGCTCACGGCGACTCCCGTGGGTGGAAGTTCAACCGGGAAGAACTTCACGAGCGGCGATGAATCGGCCGGCGTTTTTCGATACCAACATCTTCCTCTATGCCGACGACGATTCGGCGCCAGCCAAGCAGGCGCGCGCAATTTCGCTGATCGCCTGCTATCGGCGCTCCGGTCTGCTGGTTGTTTCCATTCAGGTTTTGCAGGAGTACTTTGCGGCGGCAACCAGGAAACTGGGAGTCGATCCGGAAACGGCGCAGCGCAAGGTCGAGCTGCTTGCGCGTGCCCGGGTCGTCCGCTTCGTGGAAACCGATGTGATCGCGGCCATCGAACTGCATCGGCTGCATCGAGTTTCATTCTGGGATGCGATGATCGTTCACGCGGCGCGTCTGGCGGGCACGGACCATCTCTACAGTGAAGACCTGCAGCATGGCGCAATACTGGGCGGTGTTCGCATCGAGAATCCTTTCCTGGAAGTCTGAATACCCGGCACGGGTCTCTCCGCCCAGGATGCCAACTGTCGAGGCGAAACGAGGGCCGCCGGACTGCATCCCCGCGTTCCGGGAAGGCCCCGCCGATTGCCCCGGGCGCCCCTACTGCGCCGCAGGGACGAACACCACTCGCGGCCCGGCCGCGCCGTCGGCATCTAGCAGCCAGAGCGGGCCCGCGCCGGCTTCGTTCAGGCGCACCACCTTGCCCATGGCAGCCAGGCCCGTGGGTGCGCAGTCGCACGTGGCCACCGTGCGGGTGCCCGAAGCCAGGTCAATGACCGCGACGGACTGCTCCGCCGGGTTGGCCACGAACAGCCGGCTGCCATCGCTCGAAAATGCCAGCGCCCGCGCGTCCCGGATTCCCTCAGGCGCGGCCAGGGGCTGCGCCGTGGATGTCCCGGCCACATCGCGGAAGAGCGTCAGCGCACCCCCGCGAAAATCCGCAACCGCCGCATCGTGGCTTCCGGCGGCGAAAGCCACCAGCGGGTAGGCTCCGGTCTCCAAGAGTTGGCGCGGTCCGCCATTGGCGGCGAAGAGGTCCACCGAGCCGCGGGCCGACACCAGAAGCCATGCGCCGTCGTCGCTGAGCGCCATGGGCGGCGCCAGTGTCCGGCCGCGGCCGGGGCGCGACGGCGATCCAACCTCGAATCCGGCGCCCGCCGCGGGAGCGTCCGGCAGCCCGGTCACAATCTGCACGCGTCCCGCCGCGAACAACGCCACGGCCGAGCCGGAGGGACTGAAAACGGCGGCATCGGCGGTGGACGGGCAAGCGCCACAGCGCACTTCGGCGACGCCGGAACCCAGGCGCAGCAGGTGCGGAGAGCCGCCGGAATCGATGGCGATGGCGGAGTCCTGGCGCGGGGCAACCGTCGCCGACGACAGTCCGAAGCCAGCATCCAACGGGTCGCCCAGGGTGGACGCGCCGGGGATTCCCAGGATGGGCCGCAGCGCGCGCAGCGAGCCGTCGAATACGAAGCCGACTACCGGACCGCCGACCTGGCCGGGTTGGCCGCAGAGAGGCACGGCCGAAATCGCCAGCAGGATCGCAACAGGCAGGGTTCGAGAGTTCATGTCGGTTACCTCGGGGCGCCGACGGTTCCCACGCCGGCCGTGATACTGGTGGAGACTGCCGGCGGAGTGGTGCTGGCCGCGCCGCCGCCCGAATGCGTGGCCCAATAAGCGCCGCCCGCCGCCGCCGCCGCGCCCACCACAATCAGCACGGCGATCAGCTTGCCTGAGATTCCGCCGGCCGCCGCCGCGCCCGCGCCGGCCGCACCCGCGGCGTTGCTCTGGGTGATGGTGGCGCTGGCCGTCTGGCCGTTTGAGGAAGCGTTGACGTGGATCTGGAATTGGCCCTGGCCGGTGTTGGGGCGCAATCCGCGCGCCACCGCGCGGCCCTGTTCGTCGGTGATGACGGTCAGAGTATGCGCGCCGTTTGCGAAGGTCGCCCCCGCGCCCTGGTTGGGCAACAGGAAGACCACCACCGCCCCGGCGACGGGCTTGTGGTTTTCGTCCTCCACCTGAACGATGGGCTCGCGGGCGGTGCGCTGCCGGATGTTGTTGATGGCGCCGTCGCCCTCCACGATGACCAGGTTGAGTTTCGCGGGCGTGAGCGCGGTCTGGGCCGCCGCGACAGGGCACAGCGGCAGAGAGATCAGCAGGACCAGGAATACGGACAAATAGCGCATCGACACTCCCTCCGAGTTTCAATTATGAACACAATTATGGAAAAGCGCCAGTTGGGGCGGCGGCTGCCGGGAAGGAATCGCACAACGGGAACCTCCCCGGGTTGGTTGCTCCAGCCGCCGAGCTGGCTCAAGTGGAGCCAACTCAAGAATCCGTAACATGTTTAACAAACAGCTACTTAGCTGATTCCGGCTGGCTCAAGTCGAGCCAACTCAGGCGCTGGCCGCTTCTTCCAGGCCGAGGGCGGCCTTCACATCGGCGGAGAATTTACGAAGCGTGGCGACCTGTTCCTCGGTGGCCGGAACGGCGCCGCAGTTCTTGTGAAACAGGAACGGCCGGTCCCCGTCCCACTGCAAGTACGCCACTCCCACGCCTTCCAGCGGATAGCCGGAGCTGCCGATGGACGTGTAGGCCCCGGTATTTGGATTGCGCTGCGCCACCACCATGCAGCCCTCGCGCACGAACACTCCGTAGTAGGCCGCATTCGCCATCTGCCAGATTCCGGCCGCCTGCAGGCGCGCCGTCAATTCCTCCGGCACGGGTTTCCTGGGTGGGATCGGCGACACGGCAGCCTCACATCTTGTAGCGGCCGAGGTCCTCGTCGTTGAGGCCCTCCAGCCAGCGGCGCAGTTCTTCGTTGTTGACTTTCTCGGAAACCGTAGCGGCCAGCTTCGAGGATTTCAGCACGGTCTCTTCCACGTAAATGGGACAGTCCAGCCGCAAGGCCAGCGCCAGTGCGTCGCTCGGGCGGGAGTCCACGCTGATCAGCTCGCCGTCGCGATCCAGCCAGATCACCGCGTAAAACGTGTCGTCCTTGAGCTCGCTCACCACTACTTTGCGCATGCCGGTGCTCAAGCCCAGCAATAGCGTCTTGATGAGGTCGTGGGTCATCGGGCGGGGCGTGGACACCTTTTCGATTTCGAGGGCGATGGCGTTGGCCTCGTACACGCCCACCCAAATGGGAAGCACGGTGTTGCCGTTCACGTCCTTCAAAATGACGATGGGCATGTTGGTTACGGGATCCATCATGAGCCCGCGAATCTTCATCTCCACTTCCATAACGCCCTCCGCAACTTCATTACAGCACAGTTGCGCTCTCACCCACCAAGGAGTTAGGCCCGCTGTGCGTGACGCGCACCGGCAGCAGCCGTCCCAGCAGGGATTCCGCGCCGTTTCCGGCGTGCGAAAAGTTGAGCGTGCGATTGTCCGACGTGCGCCCGATCCACTGCCCCAGCGCTTCGTTCCGTCCTTCCACCAGAACCTCCCGCGTGGCGCCGATCAACCCGGCGTTGCGGCGGATCTGGATGGCGCGCTGACGCTCTTGCAGCGTCACCAGGCGGCGTTGCTTCTCCTCCTCGGGAACGCAGCCGGGCAACGCCAGCGCTGGCGTGTTCGGGCGGGGCGAATACTTGAAGCTGAACAGCGAATCGAACTCCACCTCGCGTAACAGGTCGAGAGTTTGCTCGAAGTCCCGCCCGGTCTCGCCCGGGAAACCCACGATGATGTCGGTCGAGATGGCGTACGGGCGGCGGGCACCCTTCAGCCACTCGATGCGCCGCATATAGTCGTCGCGCGTGTAGCTCCGGTCCATGGCGGCCAGTACGCTCGACGATCCCGACTGCACCGGCAGATGCACGTGATCGCAGATGGCCGGGTTCGAGTCCATGGCGTCCACGATGTCACGGCCGAAATCGCGCGGGTGCGACGTGGTGAAGCGCACGCGCCGGATGCCCGCGACCTCGGCCACGCGCGCGAGCAGAGTGGCGAAATCCCAGCCCGCGGGCGACGGATCGCGGTAGCTGTTCACGTTCTGCCCCAGAAGCTGGATTTCGATGGAACCCGCCTCCGCCAGGCGGCGCGCTTCCTCCATCACGCTTTCCGCCGCGCGGCTGCGCTCCCCTCCGCGGGTGAACGGCACCACGCAGTAGGCGCACCGCTTGTCGCAGCCTTCGATGACGGTGATATAGGCGCGGTGCGGATTGTCGCGCCGCGTGAAGGGTGTGTCGAAGGTCTCTTCCGTATCCAGGCTTAGGCCGGTCACGCGGCGCGCGCCGGCTTCCAACTGCGTCAGCATCTCGCCGAACCGGGGATAGCTGGCCGACCCGCAGACCAGGCTGACGTGCGGCGCGCGGTCGAAGATCCGCTCGCCCTCCTGCTGCGCCACGCATCCCAGGACGCCGAAGAGCTTGCCATTGCCGTTGCGCTTGAAGTTCCGCAGCCGGTTGTACACCTTCTGCTCGGCCTTATCGCGGATGCTGCACGTGTTGTACAGCACCAGGCCGGCTTCCTCCGGCGTTTCCACCCGCGCATACCCGCGCGCCAGCAGCGTTCCCGAAACTTTCTCGGAATCGTGGACATTCATTTGGCAGCCGAAGGTTTCGAGGTAGAAGGTTTTCCCAGACACTACGTCCATTGTAAGGCAAGCCGGTTGACGGTTCCGGGCTCGCCGGCGCCTCTATACCGTAGCCTCCCAGACCGAGTGCCACTCGGCCGCAGGTTACCAACCTGCCCCACATAACCCCGCCGCGTTCATGGTTACAAAGAGCCATGAGCGCGGCGCGTAGTTGCGTTAACATGTGCAACTAGCGAGGTCAATTGTGATCGACGCCCGTAACTGGCTCCTTTGTCTCTGCTTCGCAAGCGCCGGATTGCTCGCTCAGACTCCTGCGCCATCGCCCGTCCCCGTCAAGGACGCTTCCGGCTCCCATTCAATCACCTTGCGGGGAAGAGTGATCGACCTCAAAACCGGCGAACCGATTGCCAAGGCCCTGGTCTCCATCCGCGCTCGGAATCTGCAAACGGCAACGGATGAGCAGGGCAGATTCGAACTTGTGGGTGTTGCGCCGGGCGAGGCCGACCTCTACGTAAGCACCGTCGATTACGGTCTGCTGAAACAGCGCATCCAGATCGACGCCGGCGGGAACGCGGAACTGGAACTGCTCCTCGGCCAGGGGGCGCTCAAGCACACCGAGCGGATCACGGTGACTTCCGCTCCGTTTGCGCCGACCGTGGCGGAAGCCCCCGTGGAACACTCTATTACCAACACGGAGCTGAAGAATCTTTCATCCGTGATGCTGGACGATCCGATACGCGCCGTCCAGAACATGCCCGGAGTGGCCGCCGACAACGATTACTATGCGCAGTTCGCCGTGCGCGGTTCCGGACCCGCGCAAACCGGCGTGTTCGTGGATGGCGCGCTCATGAGCGCGCCGTTCCACGGCATTCTCGACGACCGCGGCAACAGTCTCTCGATCGGCCTTCTGGACAACGGGTTCGTGGACTCGATGACTCTGCTCAGCGGAAACTTCCCCGCGCAGTACGGCGATTTCACCGGCGCCATTCTGGACGTCCAGAGCCGCGAGGGCAACGCGGACCGCATTTCCTATCGCGCCGATGTGAGCACGGTGGCGGCCTCGTTCAGCGCCGAAGGGCCGCTGAGCGCGTCGAGGCCACCTGGTTCGTTTCGGCCCGCAAGGATTTCGTCAACCTCCTGGTGGGCCGGAGCAGCGGGCTGGGGCTGAGCTTCTACGACGCGCACGGAAACCTGACCTACAGCCCCACCGCGCGGAACCGGATCTCGATCGGCGTCATCCACGGCGAGACCTCGATTTCCAAGGACGCTGGCAGCGTGTTCGGTTTCGACGGGCTGATGGACGGCGCCAGCCGCAGCGACTTGGCCAGCCTCCGGTGGACGTGGTCGGACGCGGCCACTGTTTCGCAGGCTCAGGTTTACGGCACCAGCGACTCGGAGCGGGACAAGGACTGGGCGATGGACCTGCTGGAGCGTTCGAGCGGCGGCGAGGTGGGCCTGCGCGAGGATCTGACCCATCAGACCGGGGACTGGAACAAGTTTCAGGCCGGGGCGATCTTCCGGCGGCTGGATCGAGACTATCTGAAGAACGAGCCGTGGAACTATGCCACGGAGCAACTCTCCAGCACCCTCTTGCAGACCGCGCTGTTCTCCGAGACCGTCACCCAGCCGGGGGCGTACCTCCAGGACACGGTTTCGCTCGCCGGCAAGCGAGTGAACCTGGTCGTGGGCGGACGCTGGGACCATTTCAGCCAGAACGCCGAGACCACCTTCCTGCCCAGGGTCAGCCTGTCCGTGTCGCC
>Ga0182027_10005463_pt1 | contig 19301 bp, 6 predicted proteins | sample 712E1DmetaG_FD_121300 | JGI IMG/M metagenome (GOLD analysis project Ga0182027, IMG submission 121300) | Permafrost microbial communities from Stordalen Mire, Sweden - 712E1D metaG (Illumina Assembly) | ecosystem: Environmental > Terrestrial > Soil > Wetlands > Permafrost | place: Sweden...
ATCATCAAGTTCAGCAATACTCTTTGCTGTATACTCTGTAGAGAATAAAATCTGTCTCATAACATTACTAGCCTTCTCGCCAGCGCGCATTCCAGTATCAGCGACATCTCCAGTATTTTTCGCTCCCTGCGCTGCCTGTTCGGCGCTCTGCGCTACAAGTTTTGATACTCCACTCACGGAAGATACGTTATTCTTTACTTCAGTAGATAATTTTGTCAAATTCTGTCCGCCCCGCGCTATCTCTTGAATAGTGCTCGATACTTGTTCGGACGCAGCATTGACCTGCTCTGCCGATGCCGACAGTTTTTCTGCTGATGCCGAAGCTATGTCAGCATTCTTTGAAACATCCTCGACAAATTCTCTAAGATTATCTACCATCGCTGCCATGGATTCTACAAGTTTCAATATGTCCCCGCGAGCTTCTACTGCGACTTTGACATTCAGATTCCCTTCAGAGATAACTTGCGCGATGCGGCTTAATTCCTTGACGGGCTTTGCAGTATTGTCTAGCATATTATTTATGGATGCAGCCACTTCGCCTATCTCATCATTTCCAGCAACAGTTATTCTAGAACTTAAGTCGCCATTCTGCGTTATGAGCTTTACATCTTTATTGATGTTCTTTATGGATTTAATGAATAAAGTTATTATGATAAAATATAATATTATACTTATAGATATAGACAATGCAGCGATAATTATCAGTATTGCCGTTCTCCTGCTTATCTCGCTTCTTGCAAGTGCTTCGGTATTGGAATTTTCAGTATTGGCCAATCCTGCAACTTTATCCAGCTGCATCGTATGCAGATCATATTTATCCTTCAATATTCCTTTTGCAAGAGAATTCGCTTTTGCAAAATCCCTGTTCTTTACTGCAGGAATGAACTCCTTGTTTACGATGCTGTAAAATTCATCTGCAGGAGTGTAAGAATCGACGACAAGAATCTTCTTTAGTTCATTGTCCGGAAGAACCTCCACCCAATAATTATGCCTGTCATAATATGCCTTTTCAAGAGTTCCTGTAAGATACGTCGAGAGTCCATTGATTTTTGCGCTGTCATTTTCGCTTGAAAGCTGCAGCACTACAAGATAGGATTCCATGATATTGTCTGAAGGAGACGAAACATCTGCGACGATATCCTTATCCATGATAATACTATTATAGATAGGTCCTGAAACTTTTAGGTAATTAAGTGATGCAAAACAATATATACTGAATACCAGAAATCCTGCGGCAATTACTGCCAATACTATGAATAATTTCTTCGAGATACTGATATCACTAAACCTCATCAACAACACCTCTTAGACGTGTAATGAGGATAATAAGAATTATGTGAATAATTATGATAGTAATAAGAATTATGCGAGTTGCATAAATGACAAAGCATAGAATATACCAATCCTTCAAAAGCCATCAAAGTACAAGACAGACCGCTCACCTAACCCACCTCTCTTAAACTCAAAAACTAAACGCCAAAATGTTAATGCGCATCCAATTGCATCCATAATGTTTCAAAAAAATTAATAATGTTTTTAAAAATTCTTGCCAAAAAAATTATCTTAGGCTATCAAACTCTTTGGCCTTTTCCTCTCCAAGAAAACCTTTGACTTTCTCACGGCATTTTGCCACGCAATCGTCCTCGCTCATAGAATCGACCATATTCGCTGTAGCAGGTCCGAAGAATTTTTTCATAAGTTCTTTGCATTGTTCTTTTTTCGACAAGGAAAACCGCCTCTTTATATTATGTAAACGAATAGCTCGCGACGTCAAAGTGATGTCAAAATATTTACCCTCTGCAAAACCCTGCAGAAGAGACAACCTGCAACCTTGAATCCTAAGCTAATTATTTAATATTTAATTATGTTTCTAAGCAGAACACTATCTTTATATACTTTTCGATTACTTTTCGATTGAAAAATATTTTTTATTCTAAACTATAGCGTGAAGAAAAATCTATGAATGGTTGATTAATGAAATCATTGTTATTGGCAAGGATTAATTCTCGAACGCCAAACAATGATACGCCATAGAAATTAAAGGGAAGGAATCTTGTGAGTTACATTTATATTTTCAGATATTAGTATATTCAAGTAATCATATTTTCAGATATTAGTATATTCAAGTAATCATATTTTCAGATATATCCGTTCATGAGTATTTGAAAGAAGGAACTTGTTTCGCGCAGGTCCCTGCAATATCTCTGTCTTTCCCAGTATCAAAAAGCCGTCATCATTCAAGCAATCATAGAAGTCTTCATATAACTTGTTTTTCGTTGGCGCGTCAAAATATATCACGGTATTTCTGCATAATATCAAATCCATATTCTTTAGCTTGAATTTCGACGATATATCATTCTGTTCATAGCGTATAATTGAAGCAACTTCAGGATTTATTGTATACACGACATTGTCGTCCGCATCAAATCTTTTTGTGAAATATTTATTGATATATTGTTTTGGAATCTCCTTGAACTGCGTTTCAAAATATTCTCCTGCCTCTGCATGTGATATTGTCTGGGCATCAGAATCCGTTCCAATAATCTGTATCTTGAAATCCTTGAGTGATTTTCCTAATGCCTCGATAAAACATATTGCAAGTGATATCGGTTCCTCGCCTGATGAGCATCCTGCAGACCATATATTTATGGAATTCATCCCCTTCTTGCGCTTATTGTCTATCATATCAGGGATGACTTCATTTATGAGAGCAGTCCACATCGATGTGTCCCTGAAAAAGTTTGTCACATGTATAGTCAATTCCTTAAGCAATAATTCTCTCTCTAAAGAATTGCTGCGCAATATTTCCATATATTGTTTATACGTTGGTACTTTTAGCGCATGCAATCTCACTTGCACTCTGCGCTGAAGAAAAGTGTTGCTATAGGATTTATAGTTGAAGCTGGCGACTACTGCCATGTTGTCCTTCAATTTTTCCCAATCATCTTTGTCAACTGGATCATAAGTCATTTTAGTGTTCGCTCATCGATGATAATTCAATATTAGAATCCATATCATAATGCTGTAATAATAATTATGTAAATGTATTCTTTGACTGTAATCATAACCTTATAATCATAATTCTGCAATCATAATTCTGCAATCTTATTCTTGGTTCGTACAAGCATCTTTGATGTGTCTACAACAAATCTTATCGTGCGGCCTTCATTTCCGTATACATCATCAGCAACCAAGTGTATATTATAATCCAGTAATTGTTTCTTGACTGCCAAAACATTGCGTTTGCCTACATCGAAGAGTTCATCAGTACTATCCTTGAACATCTGCGCGCCTCCGGATATCTTTGAAAGCATTGAACTTCTCAACGAACCCATCTTCAATAATGATTCCACTAGATAAGGTACTGCCACATCAGCAAATCTTTTCATGTCTTCAGGAGATTCACCCTCGCCTGTAAACATGTTTTTTGATGGCAGCATCACGTGAGCGAGTCCCGCTATCTTCTTGTTTGAATCATATATTGCTACACCAACACACGATCCAAGACCCATGCACATCATGATTTTTGAAGCATCCCCGAACGCGCATTCACCTATGTTTACCATCACTTCTTCCAGAGCATGTTCTTTTATAGCAGAATCTAAGTTCACCCACTCTCTTTTTGCTACATCCTCTGATGCTGATGCTGCAGCGCTACCCTGATCCATAAAACACGCATAAAAAAATTTAATCGCTTAAAAATATTTAATCACTTGATTATCTGGTATATGATCACTTGACTATCTTGTCGACTATCAAACTCATATTATTTATCAGCTGTTTTTCCTTGTCTCCATCAAGACATGTGAATACTACTTTTATACCGTAAGCGCGAACCTTGTTTATTATGGAATAGACGAACTGTGTGACGACGCTTGGATCTTCGTATATAAGCATCGTTGACAAGCTGTCGAATAGTATCACGTCAGGGTCATATGTCTGCATAGTTTTTGTCAATGCTATGCTCAATTTTGTCAAGTCGTTAGGCGCAGGAAGAAATATCCCATTGACATCTTCAGGAGGCATAGATATTGCCGTCTTTGTTATCCCGTCTATAAAATATATTTTTTGCAGCGCTACACCTTTATCCTGCAACGATCGTTTCAATGGATTGATAAGCTTGTTTAAGCTTATGTATGCTATCTTATTGCATGTATTGCTAAGCTGCAGTGATATATCAAGTATTGTAGCATTGTATTCCATATTAGGTATAACTACAAGGATTATTTTCTTGTCCATATCTTCTGAAAGGTCTATATTCATTAAACACCTCTAAATTAACATCTCAACGCGAATATACTACAATGCCGTCTATTCGATTTAAAAATATTCTTATTAAAGCGGCTTCATTTCGTTCAATACATATCATTTTGTTTCATGAATCTCATTTGTTCCGTGTATCTTCTGCTGTAATCTTGTTATCAAGGGATATATTGATTCTAACGTTAATATAAGTATGAATCCTCCATGAACGCTATATTCTTTTATTTCGAAGTCTATATCCACGAGCAGCACTTTCGAATCTTCAGACAGGCTTACTGCAAGAAAATCTGCTATGGAGTTGCCGAATATGGATATTACGTTCGGCGGATGGAATACTATGCGCTGTTCAAGTAGCTGCGCTACACCAGTAAAGTAGCATGAGTTAAGTATCGACCCTATCTTTGACAATACAAGCACATCATCGCCCTCAAGGCGCGTACTGGACTTGCTATACAATTTATTCATCAAATTCAATGCAGATGCCAATGGGACGAGCAGAAGGATGTTTCCCGACAATCCCTCCTTCATGTTGCTATATATTCCTATCATTGTTTCTGAACTGTTCAAACCCTTGCCTATATCTGCAAGCTTTACAACAGAAGTTCTCGGCAGACCAATATCTACACGCTGGTTGAAGAGCGCAGACAATGCCATAGACGCCTGTCCAGTGCCTATGTTCGCCACCTCTTTCAATGCATCCAAATCCATCTGCGACAATTCCATAATCAAACCACTCTAAATCATAATACTATATATCTTAACAATATATGCCACACATCATACATCACATATTAAATCACACATCAATCATTTGTATATCATTATACTACAATCGTTTTTAATGTTTCGGTTTTGCGCGGAACTTCTGGAACTTTTCCGACAACCGTTTTACATTGGACCATAACAGCGCCCTATCAACCGTTTTATGCCTTGAAACTGCATTCGGTGATATAGTTGATGATGCGGCTGAAGTTGATGATGCAGTTAAAGTTGATGATGCGGCTGAAGTTGATGATGCATTCGATGACACGCCCGATGATGCATTTGATATTGTAGTCGATGACGCAGACGATGATGCGCCAAACGATGCATCTGGCTGCGTGTTGTGTGATATATCCTTGCCCTTTGCATTCTTCAATTCATTATTCATCGCTTCGATGGCTGCGCGCTTGTCAAGTTCCGCAAGCATCTTCTTATAGACGGAATAATTGGAGATATAAGTTTTCTTGTCTATAGTCTGGTTCAGGAAATAGTCGTCCTGCAATTTTTTTATCAATCCTGACAATTCCTCGCGCTGTTTGCCGATATCCTCGAAAGTACTGAACATCTTATGATTTGAGACTGTTGTGTTGTTCAGCCTTATCCTTTCAGCGGATATATTGCTCAAGTTCTTGTGATATTTTTCGATCACAGTATTATACTGCTGCGAACCTACTATCTTCTCGATAAAATATTTATTCTGCGCATCTTTTATCAGTTCATTAATGGAATGTTCCTCATCATCCAAAGTTCTAAGCTGAGCCTTTATTCTTGCAAACATCACCCTTCGATATATGAACATGGAAAGTATCGTCGTCAAAATCACTCCTATGATAAATCCTTTCCAATGATATATGAAGAATAACTGTATAACTTTCCCTATCTTCGCATCCTCGAGCGCGAGCTGCAATTCAAAGGACTTCTCTGCATCAGACAATCTTGATTCAGCCTTGTCATAGTCGCCGTTGTTGAGCGAACTTGACACCAGCACCATCATCCGTTCAATGCTTGATACGCTATATCCTTGCGCTTTTGCAGAACTTATACGCAGCGAAAGGTTTTGCATCGTCGAATTAAGGGAATATATCTTGTCCTTTAATCCTTTTATCTGGTCGCAGTATGATTTTGCGTTGCCATAATCCAGATTATTTAATGACGTTCGTTCCTCTTCGAGCAATGTCGATATTTTTGTCGTGCTGAAATTCTGTGATTTCAATTCCTTCAATATGATTTCTGAATCGCGAAGACATTCAAGCATTCCTGACTCATTGACTTCAGAAACTATCAAGGTTAAAGGCAGCGCAGTATAATATGACAAGATTTCTGAAGAATATTGTTCATCATTCAAGTTGTTGATTGCGGCGAAATTATCAAATATGCTTGAAATATTTCCGCTGCTGGCATTCCCTGTATTTCCTCCACTACTTCCGCCTATAATTCCTCCACTGCTTACACCACTACTTCCACCGCTGCTTGCACCGCTGCTTGCACCGCTCTTCTTCTCCTGCACATAACCTTGTATGGAAATATTCAGCAGATATGTATTATAATTCATATATTTTGGGATGTTGAAAGTTATATTGATTATCGAATTGGAATATGGTCCAATTATCGAATATTTCGGCGTTACCAAATAACGTGTCACAGGCATACCGTCTATATATATCGTCAAATTACTGAACCTTACATTATTCTTATTCGTGAGATTAACTGATATCGTGCGGTTCTGTCCGCGCAATACATCTATGCGCCTTAAATATTCCGCCTGCAGAGTATAATTCTTTGAAGCTATATATACTATTTGTCCGCCGCCTCCACCACCGCCTCCGCCACCGCCTCCGCTGGAACCAGCGGATTCTGACGATCCTCCGCCGCTGCTTGGAGGAGCTGCAGGCTGTCCTGTTTCGAGAGCCGCCACTTCAACATCCTTTACAATAGTAGATTGTTTTGATTCACCGAGTGCATTCTGGTATGATATTATTGCTGAAATATTTTTTATACCTAAATCTGCAGTCAATGGCAAAGAGACGCGCATACCATAAGCTGCTGTGGCAAATGTCGTCTGATAAGGAGTTATATCTCCAAGTACATGAGTAATATTATCTGTAGTAGCCCAATCTGTAGGGAATATCCATTCTATAGTCGCATTCTTCGCAGTCTCGCTGCCAAGATTCTTTATAGTAGTATTGAGCAATACTCTGCGCTGTCCCTGGACAACTGAAGGATTATACGTCATTTCATAAAAGCTTATGTAAGGTCCGCTTTCTCCGACAATAAGCGAACCATTTATACTCATATTATTCTGGCTGCAGGAATCCAGCAGGCACGAGACTATTACGCCATAAGGATAGGGCGTAGGATTCTGTTCTGGAGCTGTAGTGCTCACGATTATTGTGCGATTTTCAGAGACAGGTATGTTGAATGATGTAATGCTGAATAGTATTGAGGGCACGCCAAAATATTTGCTTATATTGAAGTTTAGCGCATAATCTCCTGTATTATTTATTGTGATGTTCCCGAGCATCACATTCGATCCCTGCGACGTGAAAACATCATCAAGTGCTTCAGGAATGTAAGTCCATGTATAATCATAATATACGCTGAGTATTTTTGGAGATGTGACGTTCGTATTGTTGAATGCATCCGTCGCCAAGATTCTGAAAGTCCAGTTCCCTTCTGAATCAGGAGTAAAATTCATCTGATAAGTTGCATTGGTGATGTTGGATGGAGTATTTATCATTTCTATATTCGTCCACATCGTGGAATTTATCGAATAGTCTGTAGTGTCGTTTGAGATGTTCGTGCCATTAGGACCTGCAACATAATCATAATTAATCTTCAGATATTGCAGTGTGACTCGAGTTATATTGGAATAATCCGTGACATTAAGCGATACAGAAACATTAACTCCTGGATCAAGCTGCGCAATTGAAGCAGGAGCATAAGATACACTCGAAGATTGCGGAGGAGTTGTATCCACGACGGTAAAATTAAGATATGTAGAATATGAAGTGGCATTTCTGTTGCCTGCCGTATCATTGACATATATCCTGTAATAATATGTTCCCACAGCATTCATGTTAGTGATTAAATCCCACCTATACCTGTAAGTGCTTCCATAATATATAGACATGCTGCCGTTTGTCATAGTGTTATTTGTCATCGTAGTGTTGCTGCCTGTTTCTATAATCACGCTCGAGATGCTTGAGACGCTGTCAGTGATGACAGAATATACGAACTGATATATAGTGCCTAATTCAATATTAGCGCGATCGACGTAGGGTGTTCCAATATTCGGAGGAGTCGTATCTATCTTGAATGTTGATACAGTGCACTTCAGGAAATCATAATTATCTCTCTCGCACGCATTGATTGTAGAGGTGCCTTCAGAAAAATTCATCGGCACGGCATAATTGTACAGGTCATGCACGTAGAACAAGAATCCTATAGTATTATTGACTGTCTCGACGATGCTATCGTTGGTGTACAATGTGCCATTAGAATATGTTGCGCTGGAATTGGAATAAGTCGCATTATTATATTCCCAATAATAATAGTCTGCGTCTGAATTCACGTCCGAATTATTGAGCCATATCCAGTATCTGGTATTATTGCGCAATGATACGCTGTTGTTCGAACTGTTATATGGACTTATTGTGACATTTATCCAGCTATAATTCTGTCCGACGAGAGAAGAGTCTATAGTGCCATTCGCGATTATGGAATTTCCTGTCATGTCAGGAGTATTGTTGCCAGAAAGCAGGAAAACCTGCGTACTGAATGGAGCAATCGACTCAGGGTTTATCCTCAATCTCATCTTGAGAAGCATAGTATTCATCAATCTATTCGTAACGAATGACTGCGCGAGTATAGTATGGTTATTGTTGAATTCATCCACGGGAGTGTCTGAAATATTATTTATTATCGATACAGTATCATAATCACTTAGATACATCTTGCTTGCGCCATTCAATATATAATATACTTCCTTGAACGGAGTATTATTGTTGACGATTGTGAGCTTCAATTGCATGTCTGAATAGTTGTATGTCCGAGCAAATACTGGATATGTGATGTTTATACTTGCATCGTTCTTCATGAAAAAGTATGTCTTGTTCATGCCGCTGTTTCCGAGTGTATCATTGAAAGTTATCGTGATATTATACTGTGTTATATTTGTCAAGTCTGAAACATATCCTATATATCCTCCATTCTTTACTGTGCCTGCATTGCGGACCAACTCCATGTACTTTGAGTGCCCTGTCCATGTGACATTAGCGAATATCTTGTCAACTCCAGTAAAATCTGTAGCATTGACCAGTATTGATATCACTATCCCGTCAGTATATTCGAAACTCTGGCTTTGGAACGGAACTATTGCAGTCAATACTGGAGCAGCAGTATCGGGCTTTGGATTGACCCAGAATGCTATATCATCAGTGTCCGAACTGCTGAATATCTGACCGCAAGTCATATTTGATTGTCCAGGATATGCTATTATCGCCCTGTATGCATGATATCCCTGCCTATCGTCGAGTGTCCTATTGATCAATAGATCCCAATAATTGTATCCAGGACATGTTCCGGAATATACATTATGCCATATAGTGCTCTCGCCATTGGAATTATTTGTGTATGCTACAGCTATATAATCTCCTGCATAGCACTGGAATTGCACATGCACATTCGCTGTATCTCCGCCCTTGAAATTTGTTCCGTTAAGATCGCTTATTATTATCTCCTCTACATATTCATAATCTGACTGGTCTGAACCATCGCTGCAGGAATTTATGGTGTTAAAGCCAGTAGCGAATTCGTATGTAAAATGGCATGGAGCTCCGCATGCGCATAGATAATTCTCTTCGCAGGTTTTACCGGCTGCTGCATCTACAAACTTAGAGGATAATGTCAAGGATAGCATCAAGAAAGATATAATAAATAATACTGACAATAATACTAGCAAGACAACAGTATTTGAATTATTCCGTCCGCTTGACTTGCTCTTTTTGCAATCAGTAGTTAATTTACTCTTTCCACAATTATTATCTATACTCAACATTCAACCTCTTTTTAATTCCTGATTAATTTATTATCTCTTAATTCCAATTAAGGTATAATCTCGTAATGTATTATCTCTATCTTAACTCCACATATAACGATACTGTGCTTATTGCTCCTTTATAGTCGCGCAGTTTTGCAGGTATCCTTATCTCGAAATCTTCCGTGCCATTATATCCAATAGCTCCCTTGTTCATTCTCGTCAGGAATACCAAATCCTGCGTTCCGTTATATCGTCCAGGATTAGAGTCGCTCGAATCCCAGAGCATTCCCGTGATGAAATTGCTCGTGTTAGTGCTGTTTGCCACAGGCACACTGTTTAATATTCTTCCGTATGCTACAAAATTTGACAAAGTATTTATCGCGCCACCGCTTGTGTATGTCCTGTTTATCGAATCGCTATAATTTGTCGACTGCAATGCCCTGTCTATATCATCAAAGTCAGCCATCGAAGTTTGATTCGACATGTTAACTCCTATAGGCTTGAGGTTGTACCAGCTGATATTATTGTCTGTATCAGCGACGTAGACGTTGCTTCCTGTAGAATTGGAATAATACCATGCAAATATGTCTATTGACGAATTATCCGCCATGACGAGCGTATCATTGGATATTCCAAGTACATACTGCCAAGTACTAGTATACAAACTGTTGTTCGCAATATTATTCGATTCATTCTCTTCAGACACCGACCCGTTAGTCGCTATCGGCGGATCAAGCAATACGAATATGTCGTTCAATCCAAGCTTCACAGTATAATTGAAGACGAGAACTGTACTTGCTCCCGAAGAAAGGTTCATTGTGAAGTTCTTTATTTGCACTCCTCCAGAGGATGGATTGCCTGAATATATCTGCGTTGTGAAATTCCATGCATCATTGCTTCCTATATTATATATTGTCACGTTGATGCTTATGTTCTGGTTCTCGACTGGATTTGCGGATGTGAACACTATATCAGTGCTGTTTAGTGTCAGGTCTGGCTTTGGAATGGTGAAATTTCTTGTGGCGCTAAGATTCAAGTTTCCAGCATAGTCTATACAAGTCACATTCCAATAATGCAGTCCTCCAGTGATATTGTCTACATTGATAAGATATGCGCTATTATTCGTGGCTGTGAGATTGTTCACATCAAATCCTCCGCTTATTGAAAGGTTGCATAGCATAGTCGACGCCATATTGTCCGTAGGTGTGAAACTGAATAATACATTGCTCTTGTTAGTGTTAATAAATCCTGGCGCTGGAGAATTAATCCTTATACGTGGAGGAGTGATATCGATATATATCGTCAAGTTCGAACTGTACGCAGCATTCGATGCATCATCAAACGCCTGAATTATTATATTATGCGTTCCTTCAGTCAAGTTCTGAAGCATAGCGCTCTTTATCTGTCCGCTAGAGCTTGTGTTAGTGCTGTCTATTGCGCCGTCGACGAAGATGGTATAATTCAGCACGGTATCCATGTTGTCTGTTATGTTGAATCTTATTGTAGGAGTTGTTGTATTGAACCATGAATTGTTTGCTGTCGAGAAATTTATCGTCGGAGCAAATAAATCCACATATATCGTCCTGTTCAATGTAACAGCATACATTCTCATTGTAGTATTATCGTAACATCCTATAGACCAGTTATACGTCCCGCCAAGACCTGTTGCTGTGATGTTGTTTGTCGCATTATTCGTTATCTGCGCGCTGTTTTTTGTGAATATCAAAGTGCCTGTGCCGTTATACAGCAAAAGCGAGCAATTCGCTATTCCAGTCTCGTCGCTGACATTGAAGTAGAAGTCCAGTTGGGAACTGTTCGTCCAATTATTATTTTGGGGATTTAGAAGGTTTATTATAGGCGCATTAAACACTGTGAAATTCCACGTGCTGGAAACTTTTGTGTTTGAAGCATTATCACTGCAAGTCACATTCCAGTAATGTGTTCCTTCAGAAAGATTGCTGATTATCGTCCAGTTTATGGTGCTGTTTGCAACAACGAAATTTGGTCTGACAACAGTCCCATCAATCGTCAAGTTGCATAAGATGCTTGATGCAATATTGTCTGTAGTATTAAAGCTGAAATTCATGCCGCTGCCAGAGAAACTATTGTTGCCGTTTTGAGGTGTTAACAATGTTATATTCGGAGCTGTATAATCTATAGTCAATAATCTTGTGCCGTTTGTCGTCCCGTTATTATTGCTTGTATCGTTGCATGAAACATTCCAAGCATATAGTCTTTGAGTCATCGACGAGACTGTGAAATTATTTTTGGCATTGTTCGTCAGCTGCGATGAATTCTTCGACTGCGAAAAAGCGCCGTTCAAATACAGCGAACATTTATCGATACCGATATTTTCCGTCACGTTGAAATAGAATATCTCTGTATCATTGTTCCAGAAAGAATTATTCAAAGGCATATCGAACGATACTACTGGAGAAATCATATCAGCTACAGATACGCTCTGGACTTGCTGGCTTATCAATGCGTTATAGTCCGACTTGACATAACATCTTATATTATTGTTTGATGCTGAAGTTGTGTTTATAATAAATGTGACATTCGTCGACCCGCTGAAGTTTCCTAAGTATATGCCGTTCGATTGTCCGCCTGCAAGTTTCAAGTAGCCTGCAGCGCTGATGTTGCTCCAATTCCCGACTACAGGAGTCGTGCTATTATATTGCGCATAGACGTAAGTATTCATGCAAGTACCGTACATGCATGTGACTTCGCACGTCTGATTGAATGTGTATCCTGGAGCGATTTGTATTGCGCTCGTCGGATCGACCAGACTCACATTAGCGTCTCCGATGATGTACAATTGACTTAACATGAACCATGATTCAGACCTATAATCCCAATAATGCGCGAAAGTATCATCCGTTGAGAATGCATTGTATATATCAAGGACTAGCTTGAATTTTTCTAGAGGCTGGAATATCCATGTCTTGTTTAGTATGGCATCGCCCGTCTTTACACCTTTTGATACAGGCGTATTTATGTGGTTGTTTCCTGTGTCAAGATTATTATCGTTCCCGCTTTGCGTCACAAGATATTCTCCGCTGTCATTTATCATATACAATTTCCATGTAGCATATCCGCTTCTGCCCATGAACACTCCGCTGAAATTTACTGCGCTCCCGTTGGGAACATATATGCCGTGACCTCCGAACAGCGAGGATGTTGCCGACATCATCATAGAGACGGAATTCGCAGGGATAGTCAATGTATTATTATTCTCTGTCCCGTCCCGTGCATTTGCAAGATTGATAAGCGCTGTAGAGTTCAACCAATTGGATGTATACGTCTCATACCATGTGCCGTTCCATGTCGGAATAAAATTCTGCACAGTAAATGTCCATGTGGATGAAACATTCGCCCTTGATAACTGGTCTGAACAATTTATGTACCATGAATATGTGCCATCGCTAAAAGATTGGGCGAAATACTGGGGAGTGTTTGTCGAGAAATTATTCACAGTCTTGTTCGATATGCCGTTTATGTATAATGTGCAGTTCGCATACTTGCTTGAATCAGACACATTGAACAATAATTCTACAGCCGATGTATTGACAGTTGCGCCATTTCCAGGGCTCATAAGATTTATCGTCGGAGGATTCAAGTCTATTCTTAAAGTTCTTAATGCTGTCTGGTTTGTCCATCCGAATGTATCGTTGAGCCATACATAATATTGATATATGCCGTCGGAAAGATTTGACAGCGTGAAGTTCGTGTAGCTTCCGGCTGTTCCAGTATAATTTCTTATATTACTGGAATTGTATGATGCATTATGGGATTCCTTCCAGTATAATACTATCTTGTCAGGGTTTGCTTCTATATTAGTCACATTTATCGTGAAATTATTTGATGATTGCACCATATCATCAACTGGATTTGACGGCGCGTAATTTATTGAAGGAGGTATGCTGTCCCTGAATATGACTGTTACTGTGCTGTTCTTCTTTCTTCCAAGACCATCAATCGCTTCCACGCGTATATTGTTCGTCCCTTCAACGAGTGTTATCAATGCAGGAGTGTAAGCGCCATCATCAACATTATTTCCGCTGCCTACATTCGTTGATCCTATATATATATTATAACTTAAAACGCCTAATCCTAGAGTGTAGTCCCTCAATGTAAAGTTCACATAATACTGCTGGCTTGTAACTTTCGTTCCATTTATCAATGGATCTATCACCGACGTCAATATCGAAATGTTTCGTGTAGCATTATTGTTGCTATAGTTTGATTCTGTAACAACATTTCCTGGATTTACCACAACATATATGCTATGAAATCCTGTAGGCAATACAGTTATATTCCATGAAACATTGAACAGCCTGAATCCAGCTGCCCCAACACCTACAGTGCCTGTATTGTTGCCTATATATATTCCTCCAAATCCCGGATCGCCATCCCAGAATGATACCGATACATTATTTGCAGGAACGCCTCCAAGATTTGTTACATTGGCGGATATTGTTATTGTCTGGTTCTCGTCGGGATTGGAATTGTTGAAAAGTATCCTTGTGGTATTTATGTATAAGTCTGCATCCGAGATTGTGAAATTCCATACTGCACCAGCGACAGAATTGCCCAGATCATCGCTGCAATTAAGGCTCCAGTTATGCGGTCCTGAAGTCAAATTATTTACCGTCGGAGTGAAGTATGTTCCGCTTAGCTGCGTTACAGTCCTATTGTATGCTCCATCAACATATAGCATACATGCAATATTCACAGGATAGTCCGTCGCTGTCCAATTGAATTGTATGTTGTTATTATTGACTCCCTGAGTATTATTCGGATAGAACATCGTCACTGTAGGCGGCGTTAAGTCTATCGTGAAATTCTGCGCCAAAGGAGCGAATGAATTGAAATCAGGAGCAGCATCAACACATCTTACTGTCCAATTATAATTCCCTTCCACAAGGTATGGAACACTAAAATAATTTGGCGCATTAGGCGTTATTTGCGTCGAATTGGATTGGTTGAATATTCCGTTGATATATAATGAACAGTTTGTAAATCCAATATCATCTCTTGGAGTGTAATTGAATGTTATGCTATGCGATATAGTCCTATAATTCGCGCCAGGGAAATTTAGAGATATGTTAGGAGGCGCGAGCACTGTGAAGTTCGTTAACACATAAGAATTATAGTTGCCTGCTCCATCGCTGCAGTTCACACTCCAATTATAGTTGCCGTCAGGCAATACCTTATATTGCGTCGCAATGCCTCCGCTTGCAACAGATATATTAGTCCATTGCATAACTCCAGAAACAGTCACGTTGCAGACCATTGTTCCTGGAAGATTATCAGTCACATTGAACCTGAATGTAACATTATTGACGCCAATAGTCTGAGTGTTGTAAGGAGTCATTATGCCGACTGTAGGAGAAACTGTATCCAATGTGAATGTCCTGTTCGCAGAATATCCTACAAGTCCTACGCTGTCAACTATCATCACGCTCCAATTGAATATTCCGTTTGACGTGAAATTCACAAAGAAGCTGTTAGGAACTCCGTTCGATGGAGGCGTCACAGTCTTGTTCGCAACTCCATTGATGTATAATGTCGCATTTACAAGACCGTTGCTGCTCGACGGGATGTATGTGAAATTTATATTATTCATATAATTGAAGAATGCGTTGATTCCCGGGGACACCAATGTGACTGTAGGAGCATTTACCGTGCTGAAATTCTGTATTATGCTAACATTATAGTTGAATGCATGGTCAGAACAATTCATCTTCCATGTATGATTGCCCTCAACACCTATCGCGACTGTAAAGTTCGTTGCTTGGCCGTTTTGCGCCTGGATATTTGTCTTGTTCACTACACCGTCGAGTATAAGGCTGCATACAAGCAAAGGATCAAGATTGTCGAAGCAAGTGAAATTGAATGCTGTAACACCGCCATATACAGTGGTGCCGTTTATCGGATAATTCAATATTATATTAGGCGCAGTCTTGTCTATGGCAAATATCCTGCTAGTAGTACTTGTACCGACGACTCCCACACTATCTGTGCAGTTGACGCTCCAATTATAGAAGTTTTCTGCAAGAGTATATAGCTTGAAATTATTCTGCGCGCCGTTGGATATGGAAGTATTCGTAATGTTGCGCGCGCCATTTAGTATCAATGTACAATTTGATATGTTGCCGCCTGATGTAGGAGTATACGCGAGCGTTATATTCTCGGACTTCTGCCAAGTATTGTCTGCAGGAGAATTGAGAAGAATTGTTGGAGGAGCGCTGATATTCATCATCCTCGTCTGACTTATATTCATATTGCCTGCATCATTCTGGCAAGTGATATTCCAGTAATTTAATCCATTCTTCAAATTATTTATAGTCCTCGAAGTTATAGTGCCGTTGTTGGCATTTATTCCAGTCAATACATCAACACCATTTATTCTTATCTTGCATGTGAGCACAGGATCAAACCTGTCTGTAACTGTGAAGTTGAATGTGACACTGCTAAAGTTGCTCGAGTAATTATCCGGCGGGAATGATAAATTTATGGATGGCGCAGACAATACAACAAAGAATGTCTTAGGCGCAGCCTGGCTTGTAAGACCAGCATCATTAGTAACATTCACAGTCCATGTATATGCTCCTTCAGCAACATTAGTCAAAGAGAATATGTTCGTTCCTCCAGTAACTGGCGCTGGATCAGTCTGGTTCCATACACCATTGATGTATAAATCTGCATGGTCTACGTATCCTCCATCGTCAGTAAAATAATATAAGTCCAGACTTGACAGGTTAGTCATGTAATTATCTATGGTCTGCAAGACTATTGTAGGAGGAGTGCTCATGACACTAAACATCCTTGTTTCGCTAGTATTCACATTGCTTGCATTATCAATGCATGTGACATTCCAGTAATGCGGACCATTAGTTATATTCTCTATAGTTCTTGATATCAATGAACCATTATTCGCTGCGAATCCTGATTGATTGACGACATTATCAAGAGTCAAGTTGCATACCATGCTTAAATCAAAATTATCTGTCACAGTAAAATTGAACTGGACATTCCTTGAACCGATATTGTCAGTGTCTCCAGGCGTTGACAGGCTTATTGATGGAACAGTATAATCTATAATCAGCGTCCTGTTGGATGGAGCAAATCTTGTGTTGCCGTCAGTATCAGTTGCCATGCAATTCCATTGATACATTCCCTGCGCAAGTGTTCGCGTAAAATTCACGCTCGCAGAAAGTCCGGCGATAGCTGAGCCGCCATCTGCGCCGAATGTTCCTGAGAAATCATTATAGAAGTCCATATACGAGAGTCCGCTGTTATCCGTCGCTGAACAATTAAATAATTGCGTGGTATTTTTTGACCATGTAGCATTCAATGGAATATTCAATACAACTGTAGGCGGAACTTTTGATGTATCTCTAATGGTCAATTTGATGCTCGAACTATTGCTTGAAGCAACAGTACTATTATACGTCGAGGCATTGCCTATGATATAGAACACATGAGTAGTATTTATTCCTCCTGTGGCATTAACCGACCAAGTTATGTTGCACATGTTTCCTGCAACCATCGCAGCAAGGCAGCTTGTATTGGCAGGATTATTTGGATTCGCAGTTACAGTATAGAATGGATCGGTCCCAGTAACCATCGAAACCATCGTCCCATTCTTTATCAGATAATTCCATCCTATGGAAAGATTTGCATAGTCTAGAGCCATGAGTATATTTGTAGCTGCGCCGTTGCCGCAAGCGCCTGCTGCATAAGTATTCCATATTATAGAGACAACACCATTAGCTGCATAACTGCTGTTTAATATTGATTTGTCAAACCTGAAATTATGATATGAATATACTCCCTCGCTGCTAGCCCACGAAGGATTCGACGATGAAGTTCCAAGCGCTATACTGTCGTCAGGATTGCACTCGCCATTCAAACTAATGCAGTCAAGCGTTTCAATACTATTGCTTACACCGTTGCTCTTGTTTATCCACATATAGAATGATCCGCCGCCGCTAGGATAAGTGAATTGAGGAGGACTGCCGCCGTTGCATCTTGCAGCGCCTAGATTGTTGTCGCCATGCCAGCATCCGCCCCATAATAGCGATAGGTTGCTCAGATAAACTTGCTTGATATCGCTTATATTGAATAATAATGTGACATTCATCGAGCATGATATGCTCGTTCCTATGCCTGACAATCCAGTAACATATGCATTTGTCTGGCTGCAATTGCCGCTTGAACAATCTTTCAAGATAGTATCAGTATAATCCCCTCCGATCGCAGCAGCAACGCTTGTAGGGCTTCTAGCAAAATATCCGGCATACGCAGTATAATATTGTGTTGGATCTACAGCTATAATCCATGGACGGTATTCATAGAATATTTTTCCGTTCATTATTTCATTCATTTCCCCATCCATTCTTCCATTCGCCACTCCATCCATTCTTCCACTCATTTTTGCTTTCACGGATATGAATGACTTCAACTCTATCTTGTCAGGAGAAAGTTTTGAAGGCTTTGCAGTGTAGCTGACGACAGAACTTCCTTTAATTCCGTTCCAAGTTATATAATTGTATTCTACATTATTGACCGTTCTTTTCCACAGGCTTCCTCCGCCAGTATTTACAACTTCGACGTTTGAAGAGAGAACTTCCGTGAAACTTGCAGGAATAGTATTGTACTGCGAGTCAAGAATCTTCACAGTTATCGTCGTATTGAATATTCCATCGTTTCCAGCCCAAGGATTGACAGCCAAAGGTGAACCGCGAATTATCTCATAATCAATATTGTCCTTGACGACAAACTTGTTTGAAGAACTGATGAAATTGTTCGATGAACCTAAAGATTTGCCTCCTGATATAGATTTGCCTCCTGAATAATTTCCTGACTTCACAACAACCACATATTCTCCTGATTCTGAAAGCGCATTAGTATCTGCATAATATACTCCGTGCGCAAGTCTAGTCAAATTATCCAATTCAATCGCGCTGCCATCTGGCGTAATTAGCATTGCATATAGAACATCATCATTGAAGTCTCCTCTTGAATCAAGAGACACTATAGTAACAGATGCCTTTTCGCCTATTCTGTAAGAATCCTTATTTGTATTGACGGTGATCAATCCATCAGGATAATTCTTGTTGCCTGAATATTTCAGTGATGACTTAGGAGCGCTAGATTGTGCACCGTTGTTGGATTGAGCATCGCCTAAACTATTCGCAGAACCATCCAAAAGATTATCGGATTGTATGAG
>Ga0182027_10005464_pt1 | contig 19299 bp, 10 predicted proteins | sample 712E1DmetaG_FD_121300 | JGI IMG/M metagenome (GOLD analysis project Ga0182027, IMG submission 121300) | Permafrost microbial communities from Stordalen Mire, Sweden - 712E1D metaG (Illumina Assembly) | ecosystem: Environmental > Terrestrial > Soil > Wetlands > Permafrost | place: Sweden...
GGATGGGCAGCGTCTTGGCGGCATCAGTTTCCTTCACCCCGCCGACACCGAATCGGCCACCAACAACCCCGCCGACGCGAAAGCCGAGCCGGCGCCCGCTTTGAAGGGGGTCGTTGAGTTCAATCGCAAGGACGCCGTCCAGATCGTCAACACCCTGGCCAAACGCTACACCGGCACGCTCAAGAACTACAACGAGCTGACCAACGATGATTACGTGCTGGAAGAGTACCTGACCGCGCTGGCGCACGCCTACGATCCGCATTCCGATTACATGGGGCACGCCTCCTCGGACAATTTCAACATTCAAATGAAGCTCTCCCTCTCCGGCATCGGCGCCCAGTTGGAGGAAAGTCTGGACGGCGATTGCAAGATCAAGGAACTGGTCCCGGAAGGCCCGGCGGCAAAATCCGGCCGCATCACCAACGACGACACCATCGTCGCCGTCGCGCAAAAAGACCAGGAGCCGGTGCCGGTGGCCGGCATGCCGCTCCTCAAAGTGGTGGGCATGATCCGCGGCCCCCTCGGCACTCCCGTAACCCTGACCATTCTCAAGGCGCATCCCACCGATCCGTCCGCCCGCCAGGAAACCGTCACCCTGGTCCGGGATATCATCAAACTGGAAGACCAGGCGGCCAAAGCCAAGCTCTACGAGATGCCCACCACCAGCGGCGCCGCGCCCACCCGCATCGGCGTGATTGATTTGCCTTCGTTTTATGCCGACACGGAAACCGACAAGCCCGGCGACCCGCCGCGCGAGCACCCCACCACTTCCAAGGACCTGACCCGCATCATCACCCGGCTGAAAAAGGAGAACGTGGATGGCATCATTCTGGATTTGCGGCGCAATGGCGGCGGTTTTCTCGACGAGGCGATCCGCCTGACCGGCTTGTTCGCCACAGGTCCGGTCGTGCAAACCAGGGAACCGGACGAAGGCCCCGCCCGGCCGGGCGAAATTGAGGTCGAATCCTCGGCCAAAGGCCTCGCTCTTTACGACGGGCCGTTGATCCTCCTGACCAGCCGCTTCAGCGCGTCGGCCTCGGAAATTGTCGCGGGGGCGCTGCAGGATTACGGGCGCGCCCTGATCGTGGGCGACACCGCCACTTTCGGCAAGGGCACCGTCCAAACGGTGCAACCCATGAGCAACTTCATGGCCCGGGCGCGGATGCCTTTTAGCTACGACCCCGGTTCCATCAAAGTCACCATCAAGAAGTTCTACCGCGCCGGCGGCGCCTCCACCCAAAGCAACGGCGTGGCCTCCGATATCGTTCTGCCCTCCGAGCTTAATTACGCCGAGGTCGGGGAAAACGCGCTCCCAAACCCGTTGCCGTGGGATGAAATCTCCAGCGCCGACGGCCTGCCGGACTTCAATCTGGTCAAGCCCTATCTGCCCGAATTGCTCAAACGCTCCCTCAACCGCCGGCAAACCGACAAGGATTTTGCCTATCTCCAGGAGGACATTGACGAGTACCGCAAAACCCTGGCCGACAAGAGCGTTTCCCTGGACGAGGCGGAGCGGTTCAGCGAGCAGAGAACCAACGAGGCCCGCCAGGAGGCCAGGAAAAAGGAACGCGCCTCCCGCCCGAAATCCGGCGAAGCGGTTTATGAAATCACCATGAAGAACGTGGACCTGGCCGGGTTGCGCGCGCCGGAAGTCAAGCCCAAGCCCGCCCCCGCCGCCGCCGACAATGCGGATCCCCTGGACGCCGCTACGGCCGCTGTGGAAGACCCGGCGGCGGCCGATCCCGCCCTGACCGAGACCCGCCGCATCATGGCCGACTACATCTCCCTTCTAAAAAAGCCCCTCACCGCCGCCGCCGCCGCAGCAGCAAGTCAGTGAGGCCACCCCGATGAATGTTCTGGTCGTCGGTTCGGGCGGACGCGAGCACGCGCTGGTTTGGAAACTGGCACAGTCGCCCCGCATCACAAAATTATGGTGCGCCCCGGGCAATCCCGGCATCGCCGGCGAATGCCTGGCGCGGGACGGCTCCGCCGTGCAATGCCCCGCCATTGCCGCGGACGATCTGCCCGCCCTGCTCGCCTTCGCGCGGGAAAACAAGGCGGCCCTCACCGTGGTCGGACCGGATAATCCGCTGGCGCTGGGCATCGTGGACTTGTTCCAGGCCAATTCCCTGCGCATCTGGGGGCCGAACCAAAAGGCCGCCCGGTTCGAGTCTTCCAAGGTCTTCTCCCAACAATTCATGGAGAAATACGGCATCCCCACCGCGCGCGCCGGAACTTTCTCCCAGGCCGGCCCGGCCCGGGATTTTGCCGCGGCCCTCCACGGCCGTTGCGCCGTCAAAGCCGACGGCCTGGCGCTGGGCAAGGGCGTCATCATCTGCACGACGCTCCTGCAGGCCGCCGCGGCGATTGATCAAATCATGCTCGGACAAAAATTCGGCGCGGCCGGCCGCCAGGTCGTCATCCAGGAATTGCTGGAAGGCATGGAGATTTCCCTCCACGCCTTGTGCGACGGAACAACGGCCCTACTCTTCCCCGCCTCGCAGGACCACAAACGCCTCGGTGACAACGACACCGGAACCAACACCGGCGGCATGGGCGCTTATTCGCCCGCGCCGTTCCTGACCGACGCGGAGCTGGCCGAAACCGGAAGCAAAATCCTGGCGCCCTGGCTGCGGGGATGCGCGGAGGAGGGAATTGATTTCCGCGGCATTTTATATCCGGGCGTGATGCTGACCCGGGACGGCCCCAAGGTGCTGGAGTTCAACGCCCGTTTCGGCGATCCCGAGGCGCAAGTCTATTTGACACGTCTGGAGAGCGACCTGCTCGACCTGCTGGAGGCCTGCGTGGACGGGACGCTGGAGAAAACGCCGTTGCGCTGGCGGCCCGAAGCGGCGGTCTGCGTGGTCATGGCCGCGGCCGGTTATCCCGGAACCCCGGCCAAAGGCGCGCTCATCCGGGGGCTGGCCGAGGCGGGCGCGCTGCCCAACACGAAGATTTTCCATGCCGGCGCCGCCCGGCAAGGCGGCGGGATGGTCACCAGCGGCGGACGGGTGCTGGGCGTGACGGCCTGGGACGCCGGCCTCAAGCAAGCCAGGGCCAGGGCCTACGAGGCGGTGGCAAGAATCGCATTCGACGGCGCGCAGTTTCGAAGCGACATTGGCGCCAAGGCGTTGCAGGAGTCTTTCCCCAATCATTAGCGCCTTCTTCGGGAGCGCGGTCGTCGCGACCGCCGCCGCCGGCGTCCCGCCGACGGCATCTTCCATCACAAACTGATCCGCCCTTTCGAAAAGTGAAATGAACCCGCGCACAAGGGCTTGAAATGAATCGCCTTGGACAGTACATTTCTTGCCTTGAAGATAAAACATTCTGTTTCGATTTTGTTCTGCCTGGCGGCCTGCGCCGGATGGGCCGGTTCCACCAATGACCTGCCCAAATTCGACGAGGTCTATCAGTTGTTGCGCGCCAACCTCAACGGCGCCAGCGAAGCGGACTTGAACCGCGCCGCGGTGGAGGGGTTGCTCGACCAGCTCAAGTCCGGCGCGATGCTCGCCGGCGGCCCCGCGTCCGGCAGGGAAGCCCGCGCCGCCTCGGCTCTGGGCCAACCCATCGTGTATGACGATTCCTTCGCCTATTTTCCCGTGCTCAAAGTGGAGACCAACCTGGCCGCCGAATTGATGACCTCGTACCACGAAATGGCCGCGACCAATAAATCCAAAATCAAAGGGGTCGTCCTGGATTTGCGTTTCGCCGGCGGCGCTGATTTCGCGGCGGCGGCGGCGGCGGCGGATTGTTTCCTCAACGCCGACCGGCCGTTGCTGGAATGCGCCGGCGTGGTGGCGCGTTCGACCAGGAAGGACAATGCCATCACCGTGCCGCTGGCCGCGCTGATCAATTCCCAGACCAGCGAGGCAGCGGAAGGCCTGGCGGCGGTCTTGCGGCAGACCAGCACCGGGCTGCTGCTCGGAAGCCAGTCGGCGGGCCGGGCCAGCCTTTTCAAGGAGTTTCCACTCACAGTCGGCGGCCAGTTGCGCATCGCCGTGGGGGACATCAAGCTGGGCGACGGCACGGTTTTCCGCGGCGGCATCAAGCCGGATATCGCGGTGAAAACAAATCCGGAGGAGGAACGCGCCTATTGGGAGCACCCCTACCAGGCGCCCGGCCAGGCTGGTCAAACCAACGCGGCGGGGACCACGGTTGCCGCCGGCCAATCCCTGACCCCTCAAGACGTTTCCCCGCGCATGAATGAAGCGCAGTTGGTGCGGGAACAGCGCGAAGGGGCGGAACTGGAACCGCAGTTGAGCGCCGGCAGCCGCTTCCAAACCGACCCCAACTTAAAGATCGTGCGTGATCCCGTCCTGGCGCGGGCCTTGGATTTGCTCAAGGGCCTGGCCGTCGTCCAAAAAGGCCGTCCCGGCTGATTTTTCCGGCGGTATTTTTACTGCGTTAGTGATGGAGGGGAGAAAGGCAGGGCGGGCAGTCCTCTGCCGAGCTGTTCTCGTCAAGTCCCGAAGGGACCATTGGTATTAGCCCGGCGTTTCAACGCCGGGCAGATGCCAATAAATAACAAGTCCCGAAGGGACGGTTGAGTTTCACTCCCACAGATAGCGCTCGTCATAATCAACCTGGTGCTAATTCAAGAACGCCGGTCATTCAGCCGTCCCTTCGGGACTTTCGCAATACGGGATTTGAGGCCCGGCGTTGAAACGCCGGGCTATTCTCAGGAAGTCCCTCTGCCCGCCGCGGCGCGCACGGAGTGCGCGCCCTACCCTCCATGACTGACGCCTTGCCCTTGACTGCATTTTTTCATTGACATTCCTGGCTTACATGCTAAACTGGCCTTTGTATGTTAGGGTCTGTATGGCCGGAAGGCAATGGGACGAAGGAGGGAGCTGAAAATGGAAACGCTGAAATCCGGATTTCTGGCCGCGCCAGCGACGCAACTTTTTTTGCCGTTCCGATCCCGCACTTTCCGCGTTCTGCCTTTCCGGCAACTGCGGCGGAATACCGCGCGCAAGGTCTAATGATTAGTTACTCTATTAACTTAGTATGGTTTCTGATTTACCGTTGCCGGCCTGCCTTTATCCGCCGGTTTTGGCCATTTTTAATGAAAACGAACACAAATGAACATAAGTTACTAACTACGAACGACTTATGCGCAAATTCAAGCCTTCAAAATCAAGCCCAATCAAGCCTAATCAAGCCTAATCAAGATATTCTGTGAACCACGATGCCCATTACTCCATTGTCACACCACAGCAAAGCGACGGCGCAATCACTCCAATACTCCATCACTCCAGCCGGCTTTCGATACAGCCCGCGCGAAGGATGATTTTCGAGATTGACGATTCTCCAGACACCGCGCAAGGTTTCCAAGCTCAATGGCAGGAATGAAAACCATTCTATTTGTTTGCACCGGCAATATCTGCCGCAGCCCGATGGCCGAAGGACTCTTTCAGCACGCCACCCGGGGGCGCCAGGATTTCCGGGTTCTCTCCGCCGGCGTCGGCGCCCTGGACGGGCAGCCGCCCAGCGTCCATGCCGTGCGGGCCTTGCGCGAGCTGGGCATAGATATTTCCAACACGCGCAGCCGCATCCTCACCCGACAATTGGTGGAGGAGGCGGATTACATTTTCGGCATGACCCACAGCCATGTGGATTCGGTCAACGTCCTGTTTCCGCAGGCTGTGGAGAAAACTTTTTTGCTGCGCGAATTTGACGACACGCTGGATGACTTCGAGAAGGACATCGGCGACCCCATCGGCGGCTCCTACGAAACCTACGCCTATTGCCGCGACCAGATCGAACAGGGGATTTTCTCGATGCTCAATTTCGTGGAACAAACGGCGCGGGCGCCGGAGGCGGCCGCCGCCGCGCCCGAGAGCCGCATCGCCCTCGGATCCGATCACGCCGGCTTCGCGCTCAAGGAGCGGCTCAAGGAGCATTTGCAGGCCTCGGGAATTTCCCTGGTGGATTTGGGGACGCATACCGAGGAAACCTGCGATTACACCGATTTCGCCCACGCCGTGGGCGGGCAGGTGGCGGCGAAGAAGAGCGAGTTTGGCTTGTTGGTGTGCGCCACGGGGGTTGGAATCAGCATCTCGGCCAACAAAATCCCCGGCGTGCGCGCCGCGCTCGTCTCCGACGAGTCCACCGCTTCGCTCTGCCGCCGCCACAACAACGCCAACGTCCTCTGCCTCGGGGCGGAAAAAACCCCGCCCGAACTGGCCGTCAAAATCCTCGACCTCTTTCTGTCCACCCCCTTCGAGGGCGGGCGCCACGAGCGTCGTGTCAATAAAATGGAAACACACAACCCCACCCCCGCCCCGCTCCGGCTCAGCAGCGTGGATCCCGAAATCTCCAGCGCCCTGTTCCTAGAAACCCGGCGCCAGCAGGAAAACATCGAGTTGATCGCCAGCGAGAACTTTGTCAGCCCCGCCGTCATGGAGGCCCAAGGCTCGGTGCTGACCAACAAATACGCCGAGGGCTACCCCGGCAAACGCTGGTACGGCGGCTGCGAGCACATGGACACGGTGGAGCGCCTGGCCATCGAGCGCGCGCAAAAGATCTTCGGCCCCGTCCATGTCAACGTCCAGCCCCATTCCGGCAGCCAGGCCAACATGGCGGTTTATTTTGCCATGCTCAAGCCGGGCGACAAAATGCTGACGATGGACCTTTCCCACGGCGGGCACCTGACCCACGGCAACAAGGCCAATTTCTCCGGCCGCTTCTTTGAAATCGTCCACTACGGCGTGCGCCAGGACGATGAAAGGATTGATTACGATCAGTTGCGAAAAATGGCGCAGGAACACCGTCCGCGCATGATCACCGTCGGCGCCAGCGCCTATTCGCGCATCATTGATTTCAAGCGGATGGGGGAAATTGCGCGGGAAGCGGGGGCTTATTTGCTGGCGGACATCGCCCATATCGCCGGATTGGTCGCCGCGGGGCTGCATCCCAGCCCGGTGGAACACGCCGATTTTGTCACCACCACCACGCACAAGACGTTGCGCGGGCCGCGCGGCGGGCTGATCTTGTGCCCGGAAAAATACGCCAAGGAAATTGATTCGCAGACCTTTCCGGGCATTCAAGGCGGCCCGCTCATGCACGTCATCGCGGCCAAGGCGGTCTGTTTCCATGAGGCCCTGCAACCGGCCTTCCGGGAGTACCAGAAGCAAATTGTCAAAAACGCCCAGGCCCTGGCGGAAGGAATGCTCCGCAACCGTTTCCGCCTGGTCAGCGGCGGAACGGACAACCATCTCATGCTGGTGGACGTTGGCTCGCGCGGCTTGACCGGCAAGGAATGCCAGATCGCCCTGGACCAAGCCGGCATCACCGTGAACAAAAACACCATCCCCTTCGAGACCCGCTCCCCATTCCAAGCCAGCGGCGTCCGGCTGGGCACCCCGGCTGTTACCACCCGCGGCATGAAAGAGCCGGAAATGGCCGCCGTGGCCGACATGATTAGCGAAGTCTTGCTAGATATTAAGAATCTTGACACGGCGCACACCGTCAGAGAACGTGTGCGTGAATTGACGGCAAAGTATCCCTTGCCATATTAACAGAACTGAGGTTATATCCTGATGGTCCGCTGTGCGGAGGGTGTCCTGCCCGTGTATCCTATAATCGGCAATCCATTTTTTACCATGCCCAGAGCAGCCACAAAAAAAGTGACAAGGAAAGGCGCGAAGACCGCCCTTCCACCCGTCCCCGCCGATGCCGCCCCGGCCCAGGCCCCGCCGCCGCAACCGCCCGCGCCGGAGCCGGACCAACCTGCGGCAGACCGGCTCCGCGCGCGACGCGAAGCGCCGCCGGAGCCAGCTCCCCGGCCGGAGCCGCAACCGCCCGCCGCCCCTCCCGCGGCGCGGGCCATTGAAACGGATCGGCGCCATCCCCCCAAACCGGAAGCGCAGCCGCCCGCCCAGCATCCCCCTGCCCGCCCAGCCCACCACAAAGGCAGGGCCGCCCCGCCGCCGCCCGCCGAAATGAAGCTGGAGCCGCCCACCCACGCCGTGGAATCCAGCGTGGCGGAGGACGCGCCCGCCCGCCCGCCCGGCGGGCCTGCCGTCAGCGCGTTGAACATCGCCAAGCTCCAAGCCATGGCCATGTCCGACCTCAACCACATGGCCAGGGACATGGGGATCGAGAACTTTGGCACGATGCGCAAGCACGAGATCATTTTCCAAATCCTCCAAAAAAATGCCGAGCGCGCCGGCGTCCTCTTCTCCGAAGGCGTCCTGGAAATCCTGCCCGAAGGATTCGGGTTCCTGCGCTCGCGCAGCTTCAATTATCTCCCCTGCCCTGAGGACATTTACGTCTCCCCGTCGCAGATCCGCCGGTTCGACCTCCAAACCGGCAACCTCATTGCCGGCCAAATCCGCCCGCCCAAGGACAAGGAACGTTTTTTTGCCCTGCTCAAAGTCGAGGCGGTGGACACGGAAGACCCGGACAAGGCCAAGGACAAAACCCATTTTGACAATCTGACCCCGCTGTTTCCCAACAAGCGATACCTGTTGGAAACCACCCCGGATGAACTTTCCACGCGCGTCCTGGACCTGGTCTGCCCCATCGGCAAAGGCACACGCGGGCTGATAGTCGCCCCGCCGCGCACGGGCAAAACCGTCCTCATGCAAAAGCTGGCCAACGCCATTCTCAAGAACAACCCGGAAGCCTACCTCTTCATTCTTTTGATTGACGAACGCCCCGAGGAAGTCACCGACATGGAACGCTCCTGCCGCGGGGCCGAGGTCATCAGCTCCACCTTCGACGAGCCGCCCGAGCGCCATGTGCAGGTGGCGGAAATGGTGATCGAAAAGGCCAAGCGCATGATCGAGCACAAGCGCGACACTGTTATTCTACTTGACTCCATCACCCGCCTGGCCCGCGCCTACAACACCATCCAGCCGCACTCCGGCAAAATCCTCTCCGGCGGCGTGGACGCCAACGCCCTGCACAAGCCCAAGCGCTTTTTCGGCGCGGCGCGCAACATCGAGGAAGGCGGCTCGCTCACCATCATCGCCACCGCGCTGGTGGACACCGGCTCGCGCATGGACGAGGTGATTTTCGAGGAATTCAAGGGCACGGGCAACATGGAGGTCAATCTGGACCGCCATCTGGTGGACCGCCGCATTTTCCCCTCCATCAACATCGAGTTGTCCGGCACGCGCAAGGAGGAACTCCTTTACCATCCCGACGAGTACAACAAAGTGGTTATCCTGCGCCGCGCCCTCACCGGCGTCCCGCCGGTGGAGGCGATGGAACTGCTCCTCGGCAAGCTGAAAAAAATCCGCACCAACATCGAGTTCCTTCTCAGTATGCAGGTCAGTTGAGTCCAGTCTCAGCGCACGGGGAGGAACCGCGGGCAATACGGAGTCGGCACGGACACGGCCTGGCCCGTTTGCGTCAGCCGTCCCGTGTTTTCATCAATGCGGAATACCACCGCGTTGTTGCCGTCCTGGTTGGCGCAGACAATCCATTTGCCCGTGGGATCAAACTCGAAGTTGCGCGGTGTCTTGCCGCCGCACGGCGCGCATTCGACCAGCTTGAGCCGGCCGGTTGTCGCATCAATGGCAAACACCGCCAGGCTGTCATGTCCGCGATTGGCGCCGTAGAGAAATTTCCCGCTCGGATGCACCAACATTTCCGCGCAGGTGCTCGCGCCCTTGAAGTCATCGGGCAGCGTGGAAACGGTCTGAAATTCGGCCAGCGTGCCATCGGCGGCATTCCAGTTGAACGCCACCACGGTGCAGCCCATTTCGGTGATGAGATAAACCCATTTGCCATTCGGATGAAACTTGACATGACGCGCGCCGGAGCCGGATTTGACGGTGGCAAAGGGCGGATCGTTCGGCTGCAACGTGCCGTCCCGCGCGTCGAAGCGATAGACAAAAAGCTTGTCCAGCCCCAGATCGGCGGCCAGCGCGAATTTATTGTCCGGGTCGGTGACGATGGAATGGGCGTAGGCATGGGTTTGGCGCTGCGGGTTGACGCCGCTGCCGGTGTGCTGCACAAACGCGGTTCGCGCGCCCAGGCTGCCGTCGGGTTTGAGCGCGAAGACGGCGATGCTGCCCCCGTCATAATTCGCCGCCAGCGCGTAGCGCCCGGTTTTGTCCAGGCTCACGTAGCTGGTGTCCCCGCCGCCCGCGGGTCCGCGGTTGAGAAAAGTCAGATGCCCGGTGCGCGGATCAATTTCGTAGGCGGAGACCGTGGCGTTGTTGCCCGAATTGCAGGTGTAAAGATGCCGCCCGTCCGGGGAGATTACAAAATAGGCCGGCTCGGGAGCTTCCAGCAGAAACTCCGGCTTGGTCAGCGCGCCGGTGTCCGTGTCAAAATGCGCGAGCGAGAACCCGATATTGGGTCCAGAGCGGTGGCTTCCGAAATAGACAAACATATCCGCCGCCGAAGCGGCTGTCGCAGCCGCGAAGGAAAGCATGGCCGCCAGGCAAAGGCATTTCATAAAGTGGTGTCGCATAACCGCATGAGACCATATCCGTTGCCGTTTGTCCACCGCGCTATTTCCCAGACTGGCGAGAACCGGATGCGTGGGATTGCCTGGATGGCAGGGCGGGCAGTCCCCTGCCCGCCGCGGCGCGCACGGAGTGCGCGCCCTGCCACCCAAAGGTTAAGGCCGAAACACTCAATACCAATGTCAAACAAAGCAATTTCATACCCCGGCTATACTCCGTCAGACTGTTCCGGCGCGGGCGGGGTTGCTTGTTTTCTGAAAAACATGAACGCGCAGAATACCAACGCCGCGAAGGAAATCACGCAACCGATCTGGAAGGCGCGGTCTTTGTACTCGAACAGGACTTCATGGCGGCCGGCGGGGACTTCCACGGCCTGGAATCCGCCGTTGGCCCGCCATAACGGCACGCCGACCCCATCCACGCGGGCTTGCCAGCAATGATACCAGCCCTGCGCCATCACCAACATCGTCTGCGTGTCAGCCTGAGTCTGAAAGGCGCATTTTTCCGCCGTGATCGTGCTTGACACTATGCGCGCCTGCGGATCGGCTTTGGCGGAAATCTTCTCGCGCGCGTCCGCCGGCAAATAAACCACTGCTCGCGGCGCGAAATCGGGCCGGCCCAGCACGGCGAGCGTGGCGTCGTCATCCAGGAACACCGGCTGCTGGCCGATGCTGGCCCAGGGCATGAAATTGGTCCGCGGGTCCCAACCCATCACCAGCGGGGAAACCTCGGCCACGCCGAATTGCGAGACGCCCAGAAATTCCTCCAGCCGGGGCAACAATTGCCCGCCATAAAGCAGCCGCGCCACGGCGGACTCCTCCCGCAGGTGAATCGAAAAAAAGCCGTTCACCTTGGGAATTTTCTCCAGCAGGTTGCAATCGCTGAACAGCATGGAACGCTGCCCCAAATAGAGCTTCTCGTTGTCCGGATTGACCAGCCCGCCGAGCAGAATCTGGGCCTTGCGGCCCGGCATGGCGCGCGATTCTCCCAGGCGCGGCACGGCGGTCATCCGCGGGGCCAGGGCGGCGTAGTCGCGCACCGGGACGGTTGGGTTCTGGCGCGGGACGTGCGTGCAGATGTCCAGGCCGGATAAAAATAGAAGCGCAAAGGAAAGGACCAGTTGTCCCGCCTTCTGCGTAAAGCGCGGCTGATAAAAAATGGCGGCCAGCCCCGCCGCCAGAATGAGCAGGCGCGCCGCGCCGTTGGTCCCCACCACGCTGATCGAGTCTTCGGCAAACGGAACGCAAAACGCCAGCGCCGCCACCGCGACGGCGAGCGTCCCGCCCACGACCGGCAAGCCGCGGCGAACCGCCGGGGCCGCGCACCCTTGCAGCCAGAGGGTTCCCGCCGCCGCCAGCAGCGGCAGGGAGAAAATCGTGACCACCACAAATTTGATCGGGAACCGGGTGAAACCCAGGGCGGGCGCCAGCTTCTTCAAAATCCCCAGGAGCAGGCCGGAGTCGCCCATCGCGCAAAGCACGCCGCCCAAAGCCAGCAGCCCCAGAAAAGTGGTCCTGGCGTTGCGGACTTTTACCACCGCGAGCAGCGCCAGCAGCAGCGTGAGAATGCCCGCGTAATAGGATGTGGTCCATTCCTGGCCGGGTTGCATAAAAACGCCGGTGAGCGATCCGCTCATGCGGAAGAGCGGGACGAGGAAATTCGCCGCGCCCCACACCGGCATCGCCCAGGTGTTGTCGCCGGCGGCGGAGGTGCGGTCGCCGTGCGCCAGCAGATCGAGCCAGGGCAGAAGTTGCGCCGCGCTCAGGGCCGCGACGAGCGCGGCCACCGAGGCCAGCCGCCCCGCCCCGCCCCAAGAAATTCTCCTTTGCCGCCAAGCCCCGCCCAGGAAAACTCCGGCCACAATCAGCCATGTAAAGAGGATTATTTCCGGGGAACCTGTCACCATCTGGCAGGCCCCGGCCAGCGCGGCAAAAACGACGGCGCGCGTGCCTTCTCCTAATCTTAATCTTAATCCTAATCTTAATCTCTCACGTCCAATCGGATGGAGATTAAGATTATGATTAGGATTAAGATTAAGAGTCTGAGCCCCTCCCTTCCACACATTTTCCACCAGCAACACCACCCACGGCATCCATCCCAGCGCGGCGATGTGGCAGGGCCACATCCAGCAATTGAGCGCCAGCCCGTTCCACGCGAACATCAGGCCGGCGAAGCTGGCGGCGAAGCGATTGCCAAACCAGCGCAACGCCAGAAAGTACATGCCGGTTGCCGCCAGAAAAACATGGCCTAGAATGAAGACGTTCATCCCCCAGGGCATGGGCGCCAACTCGCACACCAGCGACGGCGGATAAAGCGCCAGCGTGTTCCATTGGGCCAGAAACGGAATGCCGCAATTGTTGTAAGGATTCCACAGCGGAACCTCGCCGCGCCAAAAGCAATCCCGCAAATAATACGCGACCGGGAACCCAAACTGCCCGGCGTCCCGGTAAAAGAAAGCGTGCGTGCCGAGCAGGATGTCGGGATAGGAGACCAGCAGGAGCGCGCCCAGCAGCAGGGCCAGGCGCGCGGCGGTGAATTCCCTGTCGAAGTCCGTTCGCCAGCCGGGGTTGTCAGAGTTCATGGTCCGCCCATGGTGTCATTTCCGGGCCGTGTTGTAAATGTGGCAGGGAACGAAAGGCAAAAAACATTCTTTTACGCGGAGCCAGCCGTGCTATGTTGTGTGGAGTCGAAATGAGAACTACTTGTGCAGTGTCCGCAGCGTGTCTGGTGATCGGCCTTTTGGCGGGTTGCCGCCGCGATGAGCAAATCCAAACTTATCAGACGCCCAAAGAGACGGCGCCCCCGCCGCCGGCAGCCCCCGGCATGTCCATGATGGGCGCGGACGCCGCGCCGGTCCCCGTCAACTCCGTGCCTCTCCACTGGACGGCGCCGGCCAGTTGGCAGGAAGTGCCGCCCACGAGCGTCCGCCTGGGAAATTTTCTCGTGGCAGGTCCGGGCGGTAAAAAGGCGGAGGTGACGATCACCTCCTTTCCCGGCGAAGTCGGAGGCGCGCTGGCCAATGTCAACCGCTGGCGGGGCGAAGTCGGCCTGGGCGAAATCACGGAAAAGGAGATGACCTCCGAGAAGGCCGTGGTGGATTCCAATGAAGGGAAACTTTACGAGTTCGCGGGTGCCTCGGAACGGACCGTGGTGGCGATGATTCCGCGAGACAGCGCTTCGTGGTTCTTCAAAATGCGCGGGGACCCGGACGTGGTGGCGGGCGCGAAACCGGCTTTTCTGGAGTTCCTAAAGTCGGTCCATTTTGGCGGAAATGCCGCGCCCGCCGCGATGGCCGATCCGCACGCGGGCATGGCTGGCATGACTGGCATGGGCATGGGCGCCGGCATCGCTGCGACCGCCAACTCCAATGAGGAGCCAAAATGGAATGCCCCGGCGAACTGGACTGAAACCCCGCCCGGCCCGATGGTGACAAAAAGCTTTTCCGTCGCCGGCGACGCCGGCCAGAAAGCGGCCGTCACCATCAGCGTTTTGGCCGGGGAAGGCGGCGGCACGCTGGCCAATGTCAACCGCTGGCGCGGGCAGTTGAGTTTGCCGGCCATTGCGGAGGACGCCCTGGCGAACATCACCAAATCGTTGGATGTGCTGGGCGGAAAAGGCACGCTGGTGGACTTCACCGGCGCCAACGCCACCGGCCAGACCAACCGGATGGTGGCGGTGAGCGTGACGCACGGCGGCCAGACTTGGTTCTATAAATTGACGGGAGACGACGCGTTGGTGAGCCATGAAAAGGAAGCCTTCACCAAATTTGTCCAAACCGTCCCCTACCCCTGAGCCATGCTCAAGACCTGCGTCAATTTCCTGACTTCGCTGCGCCTGACCGTGGTCCTGCTTGGCCTGGCCATCATCGTGGTTTTCGTCGGCACGCTGGCGGAGGTGCGGATGGGGCTTTACGACGCGCAGGCGGAGATTTTCCGCAGTTTCTTTGTGCATTGGACGCCGGCGGGGTCGCATCTGCGGATACCGGTCTTTCCGGGGGGCTGGCTGATCGGCTTGGCGCTGCTGGTCAATTTGCTCGCGGCCCATATCCGGCGATTTCAACTCAGCAAAAGGAAGATCGGCATTTTGCTCATTCACTCCGGCTTGATCTTTCTGCTGGCCGGGCAGTTCTTGACGGAGAGCTTTCAAGTCGAAAGCCAGATGCGGCTGCCGGTGGACGGCACCATGAATTACAGCGAGGACAGCCGCAACCATGAATTGGCGGTGATGGATGTCACCGATCCCGATCACGACAGCGTGGTGTCCATCCCGGAACAGCTCCTGGCCCGGGGCGGGGAAATTCATCCCGCCGGCCTGCCTTTCGCTTTGCGCGTCAAGACTTATTTCACAAACTCAACCCCGGCCGGCCCGATGTCAGGCGGCGGCGAAAAACTCAAGGCCAGCCAGGGATTGGGTCGGCAGCTTCTTTTCTCGGCCCTTCCGGAGGCCCGGCGAATGGACGACGAAGACCGGCCCACCGCGCTGATTGAGGTGGTGGCCGCAAACCAGTCCTTGGGCGATTGGACGGTGTCGTATTGGCTGGCCAAGCCGCAGTTGGCGGCGGAATTGCAGGCGCAGTTCGGCGGGATGATGAAGGCATCGCTGACCGAGCCTGAAAAATTCCAGGTGGCGGGCCATACGTACCAAATGGCGCTGCGGCCGGTGCGTTATTACAAACCTTACGCGATCGCTTTGTTGGAGTTCAAACACGACACTTACCCCGGCACCGACATTCCGAGCAATTTTTCCAGCAAGATTCACCTGCGCGATCTGGCGCAGGGGGAGGACCGGGATGTGCTGATCCGCATGAACGCTCCGTTGCGGTATCGCGGCGAAACGTATTATCAGGCCAGCTTTGAGGAGGGCGACCGGGTTTCCATTTTGCAGGTGGTGCGCAATCCGGCCGCCATCACGCCCTACGTGGCATGCACTCTGGTGGCGGCGGGATTGATCACGCAATTCCTGATGCACCTGTTTGGCTTTGCCAGAAAACAGGCGCAACAAGTCCAGCCAGTCCCCGCCAGCCGGACGCCGGGCAAAGTCCCGAAACCCGCGCTGGCCGCAAAAAGGAGTAACGCATGAAGAAATGGCTGCCCTGGATTTTGACCGGCATTTTTGCCGCGTGGTTTCTGTCCGGCGCCCAGGCGCCCAGGCCGGTGAACGGCTTCAATGTGGCGGCCTGGGGAAGATTGCCCGTGCTGCTCAACGGGCGCGTGCAGCCGCTGGATTCGGTGGCGCGCAATTCGCTCCTGGGCATCAGCGGCACTTCCACGCTGGCCAACGCCGGCGGCAGCCCGATGTCGGCCGCCGAATGGTTGCTGGAAGCGATGACCAACCCGGAATTGGCCGATCAGCGGAAGATCTTCCGCGTGCAACATCCCGATCTGGCCGGTAAGCTGGGCGCGACCACGGAGGGTTTGCAGAAGTTCTCCTTTAACGACCTGGCCAACCAATACCAATACATCAAGGACCAGGCGCAGAACATCTTTGAGGCCGAGAATGGAAAGGGCGAGGAGGCGGAGAAGCAGCGGACCGCCGTGCAAAAAGATGTGCTGCATTTGTATAGCAGCCTGCAAATGTATTTTCGCATCAAGAACAGCCTGGAGCCGGAGGGAGCCGGCGACTTTACGAAGGAACTGGCGGCTTACCAGCAGTCGCTCCCCGCCGGCCGCGCCGCCCTGCAAAACACGGACGAGGGCAAGGCCGCCAACGCGGAGGATTTACAACGCATCACGGCTTCCTTCCGCCGCTATGAGCAGCTTTCGCAGATCGCTTATCCCTTTATGATTCCTCCCGCGCCGGGCCAGCCGCGCCAGGGCTGGTCCAACACGGGGACCAATTTGATGGACGCCGTGGTTTCGGGCACGGTGAGCGAGCCGATGATGGACTACGCCAGAATGGCCGGCGCGTACCAGGCGGGCAAGCCAGGCGATTTCAACCAGGCGGTGGCCGATTACCGCGTGTGGCTGCAGTCCAATGAACTGACCTCCGCGCTGGGCGCGGGTGAGAAGGAGTTCTTCTTCAATCAGATCCAGCCGTTTTACATGAGCATGGTGATTTACGTCGCCGCGGTCATCCTCGGTTGCCTCTATTGGATCAATTTGTCCCCCACCCTGCGCAAGTCGGGATTTTACCTGCTTGTCCTGGCCTTTGCCATTCACACCTTCGCGCTGTTGTTCCGCATGTATTTGCAAGGGCGGCCGCCGGTCACCAATCTTTATTCCTCGGCCATTTTCATCGGCTGGGCGGCGGTGCTGTTCGGCATCTTTCTGGAACGCCTCTTCATGGGCGGCATCGGCCTGGTTTGCACCGGGTTCATCGGCTTCATCACCCTGAACATCGCCCATCATCTGGCCCTGCAGGACCTGTGGACCTCGGCGGGGCGCGGCGACACGATGGAAATGCTGCGCGCGGTGCTGGACACCAACCTGTGGCTCTCCACCCACGTTGTGGTGGTGACGCTGGGCTATGCGTCCATGTTCGTGGCCGGGCTGCTGGCCATCCTTTACATCGTGCGGGGATTTTTCACCCGATCACTCACGACCGAGGCGGGCCGGACGCTGGCGCGCATGGTCTATGGAATTGTCTGCTTCGCCACGCTGTTCAGTTTTGTGGGGACGATTCTGGGGGGAATTTGGGCCGACCAATCGTGGGGCCGTTTCTGGGGCTGGGACCCCAAGGAGAACGGGGCCTTGTTGATTGTGCTCTGGAATGGGATGATCCTGCACGCCCGCTGGGGGGGGATGATCAAGGAACGCGGGTTGATGGCCATGGCCGTCTTCGGCAACATCGTCACCAGTTTCTCCTGGTTCGGCGTCAACATGCTGGGCATCGGCCTGCACTCCTATGGTTTTATGGACGCCGCGTTTCGCTGGCTGATGATCTTCGACGCCACCCAGGTCGCGCTCATCATTCTGGCGTTGACGCCGGCGCGCCACTGGGCCAGTTTCAAGGCCGCGGCGGCGTCGGCCGGGCCTTCCCATTCGCCCGCCGCCGCCTCGACCTAGAACGCACTGTTGCTAAAAATGAACCGGCGAGCCATGACATCGCGAATTTGCGCGCTGCTGCTCTGGCCGTGCCTGCTTCCGGCGGCGGAGCCGGCCCGCCTGCCTTACGAGCTGATTTATCGCATCCAGCAAACCGAGGCCAGCCTGAGCCGGACCTTCACCAATCTGGAAATGAATTTGCGGTTAAGCTCGGCCCTGCCGGCGGTCGGAATCCGGGACCTGATCGTTTATATTGATAGCAAGGACGGGCGGATCCCGGTGACGCTGAACCCGACCAATGGCAGCTTTTCCCTCCCCATGCGGGACAGCCTGGTGGCGGAGGGGGCCTGGCTTGTGGCCAACCAGCCCAAAGGGACCATGAATTTTCAGTGGTATGTCGGCTTGAGGGTCGGCGAAGTGCCAACCAACGGCGTGCATTATCGCGACTTGATGCGGCCCCTCAGGGCGCTGGAAGTCATCCGGGGCGAAATGGAAAAGATCCCCGGCTCGCCTCCCTTGACGATCTTCGGGTTGAAACTGATTTACCCGCCGGAAAAGCAGGCCGCCGTGGTCGTCCACGCCAGGAGCGGCGACCGGGTTTTCAAGACGGACTCAAGCCATGCGCTGGTGATCCCCTACGAACAGGCCTTGCTGGACGAAGACCCGGCGGTCAGCATCCCCCTGCGGCCCAAAATAGTGGACGTGGCCAATCCGGGCGGCGGCTCTTGATGGTTGCCGGCTCTTGATGTTTTGTCCGCGCTGGACTATACAATCGGTATAATTCTTTGACGCCTCCGCTGTCTTCCCGTAGCCTTTGCAAGCCCAACGAATGGCGATGCCGCCTCAGGCGTTGAAGGCGGGAGGCAGATCGAGGACAGGAGGCGCGTGGAAGCAGGTATGAGTGTATTTACATATATCGTCAAAAAAGTCATCGGTTCAAGAAACGAACGCGACGTGAAAAGGCTGGGGCCGCTGGTCAGGAAGATCAACGAGCACGAAACGGCCCTCCAATCGCAGCCCGAGGAGGTCTTGCGCCAAAAAACCGCCCAGTGGAAGGCCGAACTGGCGCAAATCCAGGATTCGGCGGTGCTGGCCGCCCGGCTCAATGACATCCTGCCCGAGGCCTTCGCCGTGGTCAAAAACGCCTGCCGCCGCCTCTGTGGCGTCGAAATCACCGTCCGCGAACATCCGCTCAAATGGGAAATGGTCCCCTTCGACGTGCAACTGGTGGGCGCCATCGCGCTGCACCAGGGCAAGATCGCGGAAATGGCCACCGGCGAGGGCAAAACCCTGGTCGCCACCATGCCGGTCTATCTCAACGCCCTCACCGGCCTCGGCGTCCATGTCGTCACCGTCAACGATTATCTGGCCGCGCGCGACAGCGAATGGATGGGCGCGGTTTACAAGTTCCTGGGCCTGACGGTCGGCTGCATTATCCGCGACCAATCCCCCGCCGTGCGCCGGGAGCAATACAACTGCGACATTACTTACGGCACCAATTCGGAATTCGGCTTCGATTACTTGCGCGACAACGGCATGGCCATGCGGCGCGAGGAACAGGTGCAGCGCGGGCATTATTTCGCCATCGTGGACGAAGTGGACTCGATTCTGGTTGACGAGGCGCGCACCCCTTTGATCATCAGCGGCCCGTCGGTGCTGGTCATCGAAAACAAATACGACCAATTCAAAACCGCGGTCCAATCCCTGGTGCGCGCCCAGGAGAAGCTCTGCGCCCGCTACCTCTCGGAGGCGCAGGATTTGATGAAGAAACTGCACCCCGCCGACGGCTCCCAACCGGCCCGCCCGGAGGAACTGCAATCCAGTATCGGCATGTTGCTCTTTCGCATCAAGTCGGGGTGCCCCCGCTCCCCCGATTTTCTCAAGGTGCTGGA
>Ga0182027_10005465_pt1 | contig 19299 bp, 11 predicted proteins | sample 712E1DmetaG_FD_121300 | JGI IMG/M metagenome (GOLD analysis project Ga0182027, IMG submission 121300) | Permafrost microbial communities from Stordalen Mire, Sweden - 712E1D metaG (Illumina Assembly) | ecosystem: Environmental > Terrestrial > Soil > Wetlands > Permafrost | place: Sweden...
CCGAGGATTGTCAGTCCCGAGATAAAGGGGAGGCGACGGTACCCTGCATCGTTCGGCACCCGGTCGAAACGCTCAATCAGGTAGATGTCTTGTCCCAGTGCCTTTTCGAGCCGTACCGGAGGTACCGCGATGCCCACCTGTTCAGCCAGCTTCATCGTGACAAATTCGATGCGGCACATTGGGCTGCGATCATCGGCACGGCCAAACTTCGCGATCCATTGCCTGCCGTCGTATTCCGTGGTTGCCTTCGGCCGGGCCCCACCGAGGGAGGACCCGCGCAAGAGGAAACGCCGATACTTCCTGGGCAAACCCTCAGCGGTATCCAACTCACGGACAGCTTCAATCATCCCCGCTAAGTCGAGAGTTTCGCCTTCAACCTGCTCCTCGGCCCACGGAACAATCCGCCGCGGTCCGGACAGATCTGTACCGAATGCCAGCGCACCAACGCGAGATTCTCCTGTCGCCACCAGGTAATCGAATTCCGAAAGGGCCTGTGCGCCGGCGGCGCGATCCATCAGATGACGGCCCCAACCGTCAGGGGCTGCATCCCGAATACCGTTGAAGAGGACAAAGCCTTCTTCGGTGATGTACTCCCGGTCTGCGTCAGGGGCCGTCAGAGGCAACTGAACGGGATCGACCGCCAGTCGGTCTTCGCGCTGAAGATAGCGCCGGCCGTACCGAAAACGCGCCGCTGCCTCGCGGCCAGTACCACTTGTTTCCAGTATCCCGGCGGGAACTGGACCTTCTTCCAGAAAGACATAAACGTAGGCTGTTGGCATCGCTCACTCAAAAATCGAATTTGTCCGTTCGTTTAGTTGATCTCCGAAAATCGCGCGGCAGGTTCCTGATGTCTTCTTGAAGAGCCACTGTGTCGCTTTCCGGTGTGACCAGGTCACCGAGGCGCCGGTGAAGGCCCAGGACCCAGAGTGCCGTGGCTACGATTCCGATTCCCACGGCAGGATCGCCCTTTTCCATTCGTTGCACCGTTTTCAGGTTCACCATCATGCGCTCCGCCATTTCGCTCATAGACATGTGTCGCCGCTTGCGGGCGACAGCAAGGTCCTGACCCAGCTTCTGGATCTGGCTGGTCGCGTTTTCGGATAACGCCGGGTATGCGCGAGTCGCTCTGGCCATAGACCTATTATACCCATATATAGGGTATTTGCAACGCTATTATCCTTTATATAGGTCATTTAAGGAAGAAAACAAGCTCCCGCCGATCTTAAAGCATTTTCACAATTCCTGTAGGGTTGGCATGGTGTGTCTGAACCAAGCCTGAGCGTTGTCGGGGGTGATGAGGGCGAGGGCTTCGGTGATGGCTTGGTCGAGGTCCTCCTTGCTTCTGGCCCGAGTCGAGCGAAGGTATTGTTTGATCTTTGCCCAGGCCTTTTCGATGGGGTTGAGGTCGGGTGAATAGGGCGGCAGATAGAGCACTTCAGCTCCGCGAGCCTCGATCAGTTCGCGCACCCCTTTGACCTTGTGCGAGCTGAGGTTGTCCAGCACCACTACGTCGCCGGCTCCGAGCGTGGGACACAAGACTTGTTCGACATAGGCGAGGAAGATATCGGCGTCGGTAGCTTCTTCGATGGTCATCGCAGCATTCACACCGGCCAAGCGCAACGCCCCCAGAATCGTCAATATCTTCCACTTGCCTGCGGGCGTTGCTTCGTGGATGCGGCGACCATCCATGCAACGTCCATAGAGCCGCGTCATCGAGGTTGTCACACCGCTTTCGTCCAGGAAAATCAGGTGTTCCGGCGAGATCGCACGGATGTGCTCGATGAACTCTTCCCGCTTTCGGCGGTTGGCTTCCGTATCGCGCTCGGCGGCGTGGAGCGACTTTTTTTCAGACGCGCGCCTAACCACTCCAAGACGTTCCATATCTGAGCGATGCACAGCCGCACGCATTGCTGCTCGGCAAGAATCCTCTGTAACTCGGCAAGAGTCAGATCGGGACGATCTTCCATCGCCCGCAGCAAACAGGCCTTGGCCGCCGCATCCACGCGGCTTACAGGACCATGGCGCTGTTCGACACGATCCGTCTGTCCCGTCCGCCGATGTTGCCGGAGAACCTTCTCCACCCAACCCACGCTGACGCCAAAGCTCTCCGCCAACGCGCCCTGCGTACCCTTGCCCGCAGAGTGAGCCGCCAGAAGCTTCCGTCGCAAATCGTTATCGTATGGTCGCGGCATATTTACCGCGGAAATCACCGGAGCTACCCTATAGTAACACTGAAAACGCTCTAAGACTCCGAGCCCGTGTGTGCGCGGCCGGGGCGCGGTAGGATATATGTCGAACGGAACTCACTTCTTCCTGGCCTGTTTTCTTTCCAGGGCGGGAGCTGTCGACTTGCGCACCACCAATTCGGTCTCCAAGGTGTATTCCGCGCCGTGATGACGCTTCAATTGGAGCATCTTCTCCAGAGCGTGAAATGCCGTCAAGCCAAGTTCTTCGCGAGGAACACTGATGGTGGTGAGTGGCGAGCGTGCCAGGAAGGTGAATGGTAAGTTGCCGATCCCCACGATGGAGATGTCTTCCGGGACTCTGACGCCGGCTTCTTCAAGAGCGCTCATCGCACCCACGGCAATGAGATCGTTACCGCAAAGGATGACAGTAGGCATTTCCGGCGCGGCAAGAATTTCACGCACTGCCGCTGCTCCCGAATCTACACGGTAGTTACTACTGGTCACGGGAGATGGCCCCATGCCTTTCTTGCTCAGCCCGTCGACCAAAGCGTTTTTAATGATTGCCGCCCTGCGATTGCCTTCCGATCCTGCGATTACGGCAGCGCGGAGATGTCCGAGCTTGGCAACATGCTCAATCGCCTGAGAAATCCCCCGGCTGTAATCCACCGATATGTTGCTGACCAGTTTATCAGCCAGGCAAAAATTGTTAAAGACCACGCCGATACCTGCATCCGTCAGTTCAACAGTGGCGGAGTTATCAATTGAGGACGTCAGGATTGCAGCCCCGCAGACGTCTCGCTCGACTAGTTTGTGAATCACGGTTTCAGTGCGCGCCTTATCGTATTCGGTATTCAGCAGGAGAACGTCGAACCCATGGTCCCACGCGGCCGACTGGAACCCTCGGATGACCTCCGGAAAGAATGGATTCGCAATCTCTGAAATGACCAGTCCAAAAAGATCGCTTTTGCCGGTCGCTAACCTTCGCGCATGAACATTTTTATAGTAGCCAACTTCATCTACGATATTGAGAACGCGCTTCCTGGTTTCTTCGGAGATATAGCTCGCCTTATTGAGAACCCGCGACACCGTTGCAGAGGAGACTTTTGCCCGTTGCGCTACGTCCTTCATCGTATAGACCATCATATTTTTCCTTTCTCATGCGAGGTTGAACCTCCGTCTTCCTTGTCCGCGGTATCCGACGATGAAGGTCATTCCCAAATTCTTGCCGCTACTGTAGGACTTGAGCAAACCTGGCTCTTTCAATGGGCAATCGAGCGCCGTACGGGCTCATCCCAAGAAGAGCGGAAATAAGATCACCCAGCCGCACACATTATGCGAGCATTGGGCAAGCTGTTCCAGAATCGTTATTTCCCTTCACGATCCTGCCGTGCAAAATGCGCTCTGACTCCGATTCGTGCAAACCCAATCCACGCCTCACTGCATCCGATTTGACGTACCCACGCAATCAGATGATCCGCCAAGGGCTCTATCTACGCGCAGCGGAGCCTTCCAAAATCTTTCTCCAAATAGTGCTTGACACCCCCAAAGCAGATTGGAGTATACAGGTATACAAGCGTTTGCTGCAATCGCTTACAGAGTCTACCTTCCGGATGTTTGATTGTCATTAGTACTTGGCAACACACTGGAGATCTCCGCTTTCATTCCGTCCTGGCGCACGACGGCGGTGACGTCAAACTGATCGGGCGGCTCAAGGACCCAGCTATCCGAGCCCGCATCCGCAAAGAACTCCTCACTCCCGGCAGAGGTTGGAACAACGAGTGGCAGGAGGTCCCTTCTCCGGAGGCGATCCTGATTGCGGTCGTTCAGAATCCCAATCTTGCATCGCTCCATCCATCCCGCTGAGACGGTTGGTAGCACGTGACGATGTGTGATGCCTTAGCGCACGCTTCCTGCTGGTTTCACGCCAGGAGGACGCGATGGGCGAGAAGATAGCAGGAATTGACGTTCACAAGAAGGTTTTGATGGTAGTGGTCATGGATGCGCACGCGTCGGCGCAGGAAGTGCGGTTGGTTCAACGCTGGGCGGCGAAGCCAGCACGCTCGGCGCGGCCAGACTGATCGCCGAAACGATCATGGAAGACCTCTACCTTCACTGGCAGCGCAAGGCGCGAACGCAACAGCGACACCCACCGTGAAACAATCTAAGGGTCGCATCGCAAAACAAGAGGTCGCAGAAGAAAACCTGGCTGCCCGCTGAACTCTCCCGTTGCAGAGTTCTCCTACGGCGCCGGCGGCAGGTTCTTCCAGTTCGTATTCGGCACATCCTGGAAGCGGCCCAGCATCCGATAAATCTGGAAGAGAGCAAAATTTTCCATTTCCTCGCCGGCTCCTACCTGCACCCAGGTGTCCATGCTCCCCGCACCATATCCTCCCTCGTTTGCAGCCTTGATTGTCGGGAAATATCCGTAGTAGCCGTTTGTATAGCCGAGAAAAAAGCAGTCTTTCACTGGGCACTTTGCGCGCAGGTCCGTCTGAAAGTCGACGAAGGGTTCGCCCGGCATCCCCACGATCGCGATCTTGCGATTGATCAGCGCCGTGGTCACGGGCAAATTCATGGTTTCCTCGATCGGCGACACATATATGTCGTAGGCTTTCGGGTCGAGCTCGCGCAACGCTTCTTGCTTGAATTTCTCGGGATCCCAGCGAAATTTGAGAGCGAGCGGCTGGTTAGCGAAATCGATCTCAGAGTCCGGGTCGACGGAGGTCTGAATCTGCTGCGCCGTGTTGACTGCAGCCTTGCCAAGAGTCTCACCGGCCCAGTCCCTTCTGCCAATGACGTCGAGGTTAATGGGCGTTCCGGCATCGAATACATTGATGTCGCCGGCAGCGCCCTGCACAAAGAAAGCCAGCGGCTTGTCTCCAAAGGCGTGTTCGACTACTTTGCACATCGCGCCGGGAAAGTCTGCCGAATAGCGAAGAGCATCGGAACCGAACGTCACGGGGTGCGCGGCGTAGTTGACCAGGATTGCGAGCGGCTCGCCGTCCATGCGATCGATACGCAATACGGCAAGTAGTGGGTCGACAGGGTATGTCGGCACCTGTGTGGTGTTGGACCACAGCATGGAGATGGAGCCGTCGGGATCGACATGCCTGCGGTTGTATCCGATATAGGCGGCGCCGTAGCCGACTCCCATACGAACCGGAACGGTATGCTCGACGGCATCCTTAATGGCGCGTTCGATCCGGTTCAGATCTTCGGTTTCCCATGCGGGCGGCCCATTCGGATACTCATCCTTGATGACCGGACCGGTGTGCATATGTGTTGCCTGGACGATCAGGTCGTTGATGCCGCTGTTCTGCTTTGCGGCTTTACGCAGAGATTCGAGAGATGAGGGGCCGAAGGTTCTGCCCAGGTCAAGATCGACATACGCCAGACGCGTGTTTCCAGACTCGAGTACGAGAACCCGGGCGTACAGCGGATCGAGCTCGCCCTTCGCGCCATCCGTGCGATCGTAATAACCCCACATCGACGTCCCGAGTGGAGGCGTGATCTCCACTTTCGCGACGCCGGCCCTCATTTCCGAAGCTAGACAGATTTGGACTAGGCCGAGAACCAGAAAGACAATGAAGGTTGCGGGAACCCAAAGAAAGTTGTGCCGGCGATGGATCATACGACAGGATCCCATCCTTTTGATTTTGAAATAATTCGTACAATAGCCATCTTCGCCTTGAACGCCGCCGAATGGTACCTGTGGACGTATGCTCATCGGTTCTCCTCTTCTAAGCCATCTTAGGCTGCGGAAGAACAAAACCTTCGCTTAACCCCTGTCCGATTTTCCTGAGCAGCTCATTCAACCGGCGTATTCGTACTGCCGTGCAGAGGTGATTGTCTTTTGAATGCTGCCTGTCGCGCTCCTTGGCCCGTCGGAACGTAATGGCGAAATCGCCATTACGTTCCGTTTGTTTTGGCGCGGGCTACTTATTGTACGGTGAGAGAGACTGTACCCGACTCCGTGATCGTACCTGACGTGCCAATCACGGTTATGGTATAGGTTCCCGCCGTAGTGCCGGGAGTACCTTGAGTTTGAGCAATGTTATAAGTAGTCCCGCCACAACCGAGGACGCCGCCACCGGCGAGGGCTACCAGCAGCACCAGCATTCCGAGCATGGTGCGCCAGCAACGCCGTTTCGCCGGGATGCCGAAGAGCAGCAGGCAGGCCAGAGTCGCGCCACCAGCCGCGTACCAGGCGCCGGGGCCCTTGGGATTGACCAGACCGCTGGTGGTGCTGCTGGCTGCAACAGCCGCAGTGGTGGTGATGGTGAGAGTGGTCGTTCCGGAATTAGTCACCGTCACCGGGTTGGTTGTAAAGCTCAGAGTGGGCAGTTGCACGGCTCCACTCGGGCTGCTGGTGATCGCGGCGATTAGCTGCACGTTGCCGGTAAAGCCGCCGCTGGGCGTTATGGTGATGGTTGAAGTGTTTCCGCTGGTCGCCCCTGCCGCCACAGTAACAGCTGTACCGCCAATGGTGAAGGCGGGAGCTCCTGGTGGGACAAACGTCGTCACATAGGCAGCAGTTGCCACGTCGCTGGTGGAGTAGCCGCTGGCCGTCGCTATCGCCTGAATTATCTCCGGCGACGAGACGGTGATCGCGCCGCTGTATACGGTCGAGCTTGTGGTAGGCGTAGTCCCGTCGGTGGTGTAGTAGAAGGTTGCGCCGGGAGTCGTATCCGAAATGGTCACGCTCAGCGCGGAGGTGTAACTTCCAGCCACCGGCGAGAAGGTGGGGGGCGCTGCTACCGGTGTTGTGCAATTACCATATACTGCCCTCATGTAAGCAGGCTGCTGTAGCGACCCGTGAATGCTCAAGTCTGGCCCCTGCTCAGGCCACGCGCACCCAGCGGATGAGATGAACGATGGTTCGGTGAGATAGTACATCGACGGTTTGTATGTGCAGTTTCCACCGCAGTTGCCGCCGTCGTTGAAGGCCACGCCGTTCGTCAGGTAGTCCCAATTACCCTGTCGAATGATCGTAGCCGCCGAACTGGCTACGTTGGCCCCGCCCAGCGTATTAGTTCCGCCGTAGCTGTAGACGATGGGCGTTGCCGGAGCCGCGTACTCGTTAAAGCCGCTCAACGTCGCCGCGCTCCATATGTCACCTGTCGGGAAATTGGAGTTATTGCCAAGTATATTGGCGACGTACGAATAATAGGGCTGTCCCGTGTATAGGTCGACGGCGTCAAACCCTTCCTCGGGAGGGAACAGATACGTCGGGGTACAATCGGACTGGCTGTTGCCGGCCATCAGGCTGCTGCTGCCCACCGTTTGAATATTCCCGCTTGGCCAAACATAATCCGGCTCGCCACCTCTGAACCAGTTACGGAACATTACATCGTGAGAGCTGGAACCCCAGAAGTCGTCAGCCGCGAGATGCGGATTGATGTTGCCTTCAAATAGATTAAAGAATGGATGGCCTCCGTGCGAGGTGCGCGCACTAGCGAAGTAAGTGCAGTCGTCTGTCATACCGTCGTCGGCGTAGTTATAGAGAACTGCAGTTCCCGTGCCGCCTCCTTCGTACACGATCCAGTGACGATTATGGTAGAGAATATTATTCTCTACCTTGTGGTCTGAGTTAGAGTACTGGAAGTATACGCCATATCCAGCCCCCCCGGCTCCAGAACGCTCGTCGTGAAAGGCGCTATCGCGAACTTCATCGCCATATCCATAGTCTATCTCAACATGCGCGGAGCCATCTTGTGTTCCAGTCACATACGTCTCGACGTTCTTCACCCAGCAGTCTAAACAACCTTTCAATAGCAAAATATCCCCAAGGTAAATATCGTTTTGCGAGCCATCTATGCGGAGATTTTCAAATCCTGCCTGAGTTGTGGCGAATGTGATGACGGAATACTGTACTCCCGCCGGCTCTGTCACCGTTCCAGTTCCACCCGCTCCCGTTACAGTTTGCGAGGCGGGATTGATCGTGTAGTAAAGAGGCTTTGACAGCGTGGCTACCGAGCCCACCAGGCTGGTGACCTGCACCATCTGCTGTTGAAGGTAAAATCCGCTGTTATTACCGCACCACTCGCAGAATCCGTCCGATCCGGTGCTGGCGATAAGATTTGGGTCATCAGGCCCATAAATCTCCAGCCACGTTCCCGTGGATATCGCGCAGCCTGCCGGGTTACCGCTTGCAATCGTGACTGTCGTGTCCCCCTTCTGCGGCGATCCGCTGAGAAAGCAGTTCGTTGTCGGGAACACACCGTAGTGCGCGGGCGGGAACAGACCTCCGGAGGAAGCTGAGAATGCCTGGTTTGTCAGTAATGCCACCGAAGTATGTTGGCCCGGATTCCAGTCACTGCCAGGCCCTAGAATCAGCCACGTTTCTCCGCCCTGTACGATTGGCATAAATGGTGGCCCTCCTTCCGGCTGTGCTCCCCGTAGGCATGTGTATGAATTCAGCCGCACCACGGAGTCGATGTAGTAATTCAATCCTGCTGGAATCACTGCGCACTGCTTCGGCGATAACGCATTGATGCACGCCTGAATGGCGGGTCCGTCATCCGTCACGCCGTCATCAGCCAATCCTGTGCATGTCACGCCCGTGTAAGTCGGCAGAACGCCGCCATTCCAGATATCCGATCCAGTCTGCCACGGGATCTGACGACAGTTACCCGGACAGCCCGTGTCGTTATTCGGAAGGCTGTAGGATGTTTGCGCATGCCCCGCAAGCGGAGCGGCGAAGGCGAAAGCGAGGATGAGTTTGGTTGCCCAGTGGGTCATTACAGCACGTTGTGCGGTCTGGCCTTTGGGGACGAAGCATCGGAATACTTTCCAGTCGGTTTTTGTCATGGCCTTTGAGTCCCTTTCTTCAGTTTGGGTGCGGAGTTGCGTTCACCTGCAACTCCGTTTTAGATGATGTCGCGCTGGACGCAGAGATCGACCGGACCTGACCGTGTTCGGCGCTAAATTGAACGCATATCTGATTCCAAACGCAAATCAAACATCCGAAAAGAAGACTCCGCAATCGGTTGCAGAAATCGCTTACACATTTTTCTACTCTAATCTACTTCCGGGTGTCAAGCACTATTTGGAGAAAGATTTTGGGAGGCTCCGCTGCGCGGTTGTCATACGGCATCGCCGAAGTGAATTAACCGTGCGGGATGACTGAGGTGATCGGCCAAGGGCTAGATTGACCCTCCATCGTCCGAAGGGCGCAGGAACCGGCTGGCTCGTTCCATGCGCTGATGGGATCTGCCAGCCTCTAGCGCGAAGACAAGGCGAGAGTTGGTCTGGAATCCAACTGGACCGGGGATCCTTGCCGATCTTCGAAATATGCTAACCAAAGGGCGAACCCGCGGTCGCATCTGTGGCGCACATGCGCCCGAGAAGCAAGGTTCCCGGGGGCATCTAATCGCGCGAAGCTGTATGCGCTTCATCATCAGCTTCAACTGCATCGAGGCGGAAGTCGACCCACGGACGGTAGAACCTCTTCCGTGTCATCGACAGGGCCGAGACCGGACGGAGAAATGGCTTACCCCGAAGTAATTCGGTCCTTTGCGGAGCAAGGAGCCTTCGACTGAGCCTGTAGGGAGCCGAGCCACGCGATCTTCGGAGAGCATGCTCCAACTTGCTACAGGCTCGCGGCAAATTGGAGCCTCGGCTCACCGGATTCTCGAAATGCGACAGCGCACTTCTCAGCGCGCTAGATCGGGCTGGGTGCTAAGCCCTGTTACTGTGAGCCCATCGTCGGCTTTCACCTGCAGGGTCTCACTTAGGACGATGTGGTCGGCTGCGCTCGCGATCATGACGTCGACGGCGCCCGAAGGGACTCTCCAGAGCATGTCGCGATCGAGAAACATCATATCTTCAGGACGGACAGCGAGAGCCACGGTTTTGGTTTCTCCTGGTTCAAGGGTGACGCGCGCAAAGCCACGAAGCTGACGGACGGGGAGCGAAACTGCCGCATATTTTGGATGCAGGTACATCTGTACAATGTCCGTACCAGCGCGCTGCCCCGTGTTGCGTACATCGACGGTAACTTTCGCCATGCCTCCCTGCGAGATCTGCGCGGGCTCGATGTGAAGATTGCTGTACTGAAATTCGGTGTAGCTGAGGCCGTAGCCGAAGGACCAGAGCGGCGTGCCAGGCATATCGACGTAGCCGCCATCGTGCGACCATCCGGTCTTCATCCAGTATTCCTTCGAAGGCTTGTAGTTGTAGTATACGGGGAGCTGGCCTGAGCTACGGGGAATGCTGATGGCCAGGCGACCGGTCGGATTGTACTCGCCGAAGAGCACATCGGCGACGGCTTCGCCGCCCTCCTCACCGGGCTCCCAGGCTTCGACGATGGCAGGAAGATGTTCGGCCTCCCAAGGGATCGAGAGGGGCCGGCCGTTGACGAGCACGAGGACCACCGGCGTTCCAGTAGCCTGGATGGCTCTCACGAGGGCTTCCTGGAAGCCAGTCAGATCAAGGCTAGCGACATCGAACCCCTCGCCATCCGTGGCCATAGCAGTGCCGCGTCCTTCATTGTCGGGACGTTCGCCGACGACCACGACTGCCAGCTCAGACTGGCTCGCGACTCGAACCGCGTCAGAGAAGTCGTCCTTGCCGCCGATGACGTCGCACCCATGAGCGTAAAGTACCTTCGTGTGCGGCGATACTTTGGCTTTGATTCCATCGAGGATAGTGGTGATCTTCTGAGGCACAACATAGGGCGAATAGTCGCCGAGCTGGCTCCATCCATCGTCGGCATCGGGGCCAATGACGGCAATGGATTTCATGTCTTTCCTGAGCGGAAGCATATGTTTGTCATTTTTGAGCAGAACGATGCCTTCGCGCGCCGCATCGAGCGCGAGTTGCCGGTGTTCGGCTGAATGCACTACCTGCCGCGCATGTGACAAATCGGCATAGGGATAATCGAACAGTCCGAGGCGGAACTTCAGCTCCAGCACGCGACGTGCCGCACGATCGACAAGAGCCCTCGGGATTTCCCCGCCTTCAACGCTCTCGACGAGCGGCGCCATGTAGGCTGGCTCATAGGTAATGTTCATGTCGACGCCGGAACGAAGCCCCAGTGCGCCAGCCTGCTTTTGGTCCGCGGCTACATTCTCATAAATGATGGACTCGAAACCACCGCCTTCGCTGACGACGATCCCGCGAAAGCCGAGTTCGTGGCGAAGGATATCGGTGTTCCATTTCTGCGATGAGTGCTCGGGAATGTCGTCGATTTCGGGATATCCGGCCATAACGCCGAGAGCGCCGGCGTTAAACGCGGACACCCACGGGACAAGGTAGTTCTCGCGGAGGCTGCGCTCGGAGATTTCGATGGCGCCGCGCTCCATGCCGCTGGCGGGCTCACTTTGCGTGGGGAAATCGGTCACGAGGGCTACGACCTTGTTCGGCGAGGAGACGTCAGCGCCCTGTGCGCCTTCGACGATGTTCCGGGCGATCTGGGCGTAGAGGTACGGGTCCTCGGTGTAAGCTTCCATGTTGCGGCCCATGCGCGGGTCGCGATCAAGTTCCAGCACCAACGTGGAGAGGATATGAATGCCAACGGCACGCGCTTCCTCCGCGGCTGCCGCGTACACGCTATGCACCAGCGGCATATCGAAAGTGCTTCCCATGGCCAGCCCCTCGGGAAAGACGGTTGCCCCAGGGAACATCGCGCCGTGGGTTCCCTCTTCGTCTTCGAGGAGCGGGATCTTGAGGCGAGTCTGGGTGAGCGCGATCTTTTGGAGTTCGTTGAAGTAGTTCACTTGCCATGCGAGGTCGCCGTGTCGAAGAGTGTTGGCGAGCGTGAAGAAACCCGCGCCTGGACCGATTTCGCTAGTGAGTGTACCGGCAGCGAATTTGCGTGCGCCGTCAGTCTTCTCGTCGGGCGTCTTGCCCAACTCGTCAACATAGCCGCAGGGAAGATTGAGCTGGCCGATCTCTTCCTTCAGCGTCATGCGCTGCATGAGATCGTCGACACGGACTTCGATGGATTGTGCAGGATCTAGGTAAAGGGGTTTCACATCCTGGGTCTGCGTTTGAGCAGCAGCTACAGCTGCGGCGAACAACGTGATGAGGACTACCTGGGTTCCTGCTTTTCGAGTCACGATCCCTTCTTTCTTTCTCCGACAGAGATCCCGCTGACGGGCGACGCACCAGTGAAATTCAAAGACAGCTAGCTGCAGGTATCTTATTCTGCGATGCAATTCGAAAACGGCGGAATCCACTGTCCTATCGGAGACTCCAGTCTAACGCCAGATCTTGGGACTTACGAAGTTGCTGCGGCGACAGCTGCATCCCCGACATCAATCCACCTGCGTTGGTTGCCTAGACGCTTTAGGCACAATACCGTTCTCAGTTCGCCAGGGCCGCGAGGACTTTGGTGAAAGCGGCGATGATGTCGTTCTCATCATTTTCCGTCAGGGATGAGGGTACAGCCAGCAGATTGGTTCGCTCGAACAGACTGTCCGCATTTGGACATGTGCCCTTGCCGTATGCGGCGCAGGAGGCCTGATTATCCTCAAGGGTCCACGGAGTTCTGCGCCGGTCCACGCCTGTTTTGTGCACGAGGCTGGGGATGTTGTAGTAGAGGTGCAGTCCCCAGTCGGTCATCACGATGTCGTTGACGCCCTGGCTGAACGTGACGATTCCTTCGGAGCGCAGCGCTCGGTTGACCTCCCGCGCCAGTTCAGCGGAGGAAAACGTGGTGAGCAGAAAGCAGCCGGTGTCACCGCGTTCATCCACGATCCTGCGCAATGCGATCTGGGGAAATTGCTTGAGCGCCTCACGGATACGATATTTGCTTCTGCGCATACTGCCGATGATCTGCGGAAGTTTTCGAAGCTGCACGCGAAGGATCGCCGCGCGTATCTCATCGAGGCGGTATCCGCGTCCCCACAGACAATATTCGAGCTTGTCGTACATGGCGCGGCCGGCGGCGTCGCGGGCAAAGCCGGTATCGTGGACCGCCACCGCACGGTAATACAGAGACTCGTTATCTGTCACGAGACATCCGCCTTCGCCGCTGGTCATGTTCTTGTTCATCTGGAAGCTGAAGATGCCGATATCGCCGAATGTTCCTACACGCTTGCCGTCGACGCTGCCGCCGGCGCACTGCGCGCAATCTTCCAGCAGAAACAATCCGTGCCGGCGCGCGACTTTGCTGATCGCCTTCACATCGGCCGGAGCGCCGCTCATGTGCACAGCGATGATGCCCGTGGTGCGAGGAGTGATCTTCGCTTCCGCATCGGCAGGATCCATACAGAAGGTGTCGTCAACGTCGGCGAGTATAGGAATCGCGCCGAGATTCACGACCGCCGCAACCACGGAGACCCACAGATAGGCGGGGATGATCACCTCCTGTCCAGGACCGACTCCGAGAGCGGCAAGCGCAGTGTGCAAGGCACCCGTTCCGCTGGTCAGCGCCAGACAGTGGGAGGCGCCCTCAAACGCGGCAAACTCCGATTCGAATGACTCCACCTCACCCTGCAAGTCGATGCCATAGAAGCGAAACGGCGAGCGGCTGCGCAGAACGCGCACCGCAGCCTCGATCTCTTCCTCGCCCATGTGGTGGATGCCGGGAAACTCCAGCGGCAACGGAGTGGAGCGGACCGGCGTCCCCCCATGAACGGCAAGGCTAGCTCGCTGAGATTCCTTTGGATTCAGATCTGTCTCAATCTTCATTGCTTGGAACTCCTCGCATACGCAGAAATAGGCTTTTCGATGGCGCTGATCCGGTCAACCGGTCTTTCTACAGAGGCAAACTCGAGCGAAGACGAAAAATATCGCGCCGGCCAGCTTCGACCGGAGGAGAGAACCCCGTAGGGCGCCGCCATGCCCAAACCGCGGATTGCAATATCCGGAAGCTTGGGCGCCGATCAGGCACCGCAACGCTCACAGTCAAATATCTCAGAGAATTGTTTTTCAGTCAATTATAAATTGGCATCAAATAAGAGAATATCCGCTCTATTGATTTATTAGTAAATCAATATGTTCGATAGATTCTCATGAAAGGGGCAGGCAGTGAAAAAGCTGAAAATTAGAAGAGAGATTTGGAGCGAGAATCAGTCCGAGATAGTCGCGAGACTAGCCGCAACGATCTGGGAGAGACGACACGGGTCGCCGCCCCGAATGGCCCTCCAGCCAGCCGTCGTAGCGCCGGTGAGACCTGGCTCTGAATCCTCGAATGCGAGGCCGCGATCCAAACCGAGCCTCGTGCGCGCCAGGAGTTATGGTTCGGGATCGGGCTTATGGCGAAGATCAGTGCCCAGGTTTTCAAAGCTATGGAGCCTCAGATAACCTGACCGCTCTCGGATCCTGGTTGACCGGCGTCGGTCGGCTCGGTTGCCGCAACTTGCTCCCCGCTTGTTTGCAGATAGAGGCCGTAGAGCGCTCGATCTGCAATCATTCGCGCAGCGCCAAGTGCACCAGCCTCGGCGCCGAGCGGAGAAACGCGGAGTTGGACGTCATTCGCAGATTTCTCGAGTGATCGCTGACGAATGATCCGTCGCAGAGGATCAGCCAGAAGCTGGGGCGCGGCTCGAAACAACGCACCGCCGAAAATGATGAGGCGGGGGTTCAGGAGATTGACCAGATCCGCCAAGCCGCGCGCGATGTAGGATGACGCCTCCTGAAGAACGCGGAAGGCAAGACTGTCATTCTCGGCGGCCGCCTGCGCAATGACCTCAATGCTGATTCGATTTAGGTCGCCAAGGGCCAGATCTCGAATGCGGGAATCCACACCGCGTTCGATGGCCAGACGCCCGGCCTGGATGATCGCAGCGCAAGACGCCACGCTTTCCAGACACCCGTTGTTACCGCATGAGCAGAGCGGCCCGTTCTCATCAACGGTGATGTGGCCGAATTCGCCGGCTTTTCCGCCTCCTCCCCGGTACAACTTACCCTCGAAGAAAACTGCTGCGCCAATGCCCATGCCCACTTCGACGAAGAGAAAGTCGTCCACATCCCGACCCAGGCCAAAGTGCCGCTCCGCAGTGGCCATGGTGCGAACGCTGTCTTCCAGCAGACAGGGCAAATGAAACTCTTTTTCGAAGATCGTCTGAAGAGGCACATTTTTCCACTGTACCAGTTGCCCAGGGCGCGGGAACGAGAGCACGAGCCCCTTTCGTGCATCGATGACTCCCGAATGAGCAATGCCCATACCCAGAATCCGTTCCCGACTTACCTTGGAAGCCTCAATTGCCCGGTGGACGGACTCAAAAACTCGCTGCAGGACCCGAACACGGCCATCCGGAATTCCGGTCTCCACCTGTTCCTTGTAAACGATCTGGCCTTTCATGTCGGTAACGACGACGTGCGCATAGTAGGAGCCGATATCGACACCGATCAGAAAGCCCGCGTCCGATCGCACCTCCAGAGGGACTGGTTTTCTGCCGACCATAGAGGAGACGGCGGGCGCTTCGATGACAAGGTTCCGCGCAATCAGCTTGCGCACGATGCTGGTGATGAGAGCCGGACTTAATCCGGTCTTCCGCGCGATGTCAAGGCGCGAATAATTGGCACCGGAGTGGATCAGGCGAAGGATGGCAAGTTCGCGCAGCTCCGGTTTCTCCCGGCCATGAACATTGCCCGATTGCGATGATTTTGCCTGCATCAGTGTGCTTTCCCGGGATAGCTCGGTGAACTACGCCGCGAGCAGATCCCGAAATCTCTCTCCCAATCCCCGATGACCGCAGGATCACAAGAACATCCCTCCTCACCTGGACAAGCGTTCAGGGGGACGATCAGTTGACTAACTGGCCCGCCCCAATCCCCATATTACGTTCTCGCCCTCTCGTTTGAATGCGCGGCATCTTTGGTTCAAGGGGTTCGAGGCACCGTCAAAGCAAGAACTATATCAGGAGCATCCTGTGCTTGCGCACCCACCTTCCACCGGCACCCGGAGAACTGAGTTGTGTCCGGGGCTGGAGTAAATGGAAATCGTGGCCGGACGGTAGTCGTGAGGCTGAGCTTTCATGATGTTTGGAACGAAGGTCTGCGGGTTGCGATCATAGAGCGGGAACCAGCTGCTCTGGATCTCGACCATGACGGTATGTCCTGCTTTGAAGACATGGTCCGCAGCTCGGAGCGAGAACTTGTATTCGCGGATCGAGTTCGGGCGAAGTGCGGAGGGCTTCTCGAAGCTCTTCAGATAACGGCCGCGGAAGATCTCCGCATTGATCATTAACTGGTAGCCGCGCATTTTGGGATCGGCGTCGTTGTCAGGATACTGATCGATAAGTTTGACGACAAGATCGTTGTCCGAACCGGTCGTCGATGCAAAGATATCGGCGGCGACTTCACCGGTAAGGACCAGATCCTTCTGTAACGGCGGCATCTTCCATACAGCGACGTCGCCGCGGTTCGTAACAAAGCGCTGGTCCTCCGTGAGCCAGTTATACCACTCCGAGTCGTCGCTGTAGGTGGGCTGGATAGGCCGGTGACGATAGGGGACCGGATTGGCAGGATTGCTGACATAACTAGTCGAGACCTTCGTGGGCGATGGATTCCATCCCAAGGCTCCGCCGCCGAGCAGATAGAGGTTCGTGGGCCGGGACTCGCGAGGCGGGAAATGATCGTAGTACATCCACTTGTTCGACCCAGTCCGAAAACTGGCCGTGTCTTTGACATCGAATCCCGGCTCATCTTTCAGGTAGTGCGCGAAGAACGCGGCCTCGATGCGCGAACGGAATTGCTTGCCGACCGGCTGCGTGTAATCAACATTACCCAGATGGCGCGACGATGAGGACCAGTAGCTATGCCTCCAGGGAGCGAGAACCAGGAAATTCTGGTGCCGCGCGTCATGTGCCTCAAGGCGCGCATACTCCTCCTGCGGGCCGTACATGTCTTCCTGATCGTAGGTGCCCCCGACCGTAAGGATGGGCACACGGACTGATTTCAACGAATATTCCACGCCGATCGATTTCCAGTAGTGGTCATAATCTGGGTGGTCGAGAAACAGATTCCAGGTCGGCAGCATCTTGCTGCCTGATTCCTCCACCGCCTCGGCGAATGAGCCGCGATCAAGGAAGTAGTTGAACCCATCGACCGGCTTGCCCTCCTTATCCTTGCCATAGCTCACGTCCAGAAAGCCCTTCCCGGACTCGATAGCGAGAATGTAGTCGTAGTCGAAGCTTTGGCGGAATGCGCCGTTGTGGTAGAAGTCGTCGCCCAGCCACACATCGATCATCGGCGCCGCCGGTGAGATGGCCTTGACCGCGGGGTGCGGATCGATGCCGCCCATCATCGTAAGGAAGCCGGCGTAGCTCTCGCCTATCAGGCCCGCGCGACCGTTGTTGCCGGGAACATTCGCTAGCAGCCAGGCGACGGTATCGTACGTGTCGGTACTCTCATCAATGGTTGTCTTCGGCGCGTCGGGACGGTGCTTTGTAAGGGGCCGCATCATCAGGAACTCGCCCTCGCTCTTGTAACGGCCGCGGATATCTTCGCACACGTAAATATAACCCGCGCGAGCCAAATCGGGGCGGTCTTGGAAGAAAGATGCCCGATCGGTGTCGTCGACTCCGTAGGGAGTTCGAAGGAGAAGAAACGGCAGCGGCCCCGCGTTGTCGGTCGGCTGAAGGATGACAGCATGGAGACGGACTCCGTCCCGCATGGGGATCATCACTTCGGAGCGGCGATAATCGTGAAAGAGGTGATGGACTGGTTCTCCGGTCCGGCGATAGACCGCGTCGCGCTCGTCAGAAACAATCAGCGTTTCCGCGCGACTGGACACATCGAGCGTGAAGCTGAACGTCGTATCGCCGTGAGGCATTTTAAAGCTGGTTGAAGAGATCGTGTTCAATTCCGTGGGAACGAGGCGCTCCGTCTCGGCGACGAGTTGGCCACCCTGTACATAAAAGCTGTAGGGAGTATCGGGGTCGGCCGGATTTGTGAACTCACTCGAGAACGCTTTCAGATCGACCGGGGCCTCAGCTTGCGCCGCAGCCCGCGCCATCGGAGCTAAAGCTGAACCAGCAATCAAGAGAACGGACAGGAGAATGGCGAAAAGCACAACAAGACTTCGTATCTGGTACGCTCCATTGGATTTTTGCACTGCGACCTTCCTCCGGTCTGGTTATCTGGCGCAGACGGAGCCTACCCCTATCGGTCTAAACGTCACACGGCCTCCCGGCATCGGAACAACCGGTCGCGACGGCTCGTCCTCAAATAGCTCCTGTGTCGAGAGCAGGATACGCTCCCCCCGGTTCTATTCATTGGCATTCCGCGATTGCCGTGTAGTATTCGCTGAGGCAAGATGCGCACGCAGATTACTTCCTGAAAGAAATAACAGAACTGCAATTCTAGCTAATTTCCCATAATTTGAAATTTATGTCAATCGCTATGCACTATTTCCCGTGCAACCCGACCCCTATATTATTCATTCGTGAATTAATCGGCTTAAATTCCCGTTGCGTTCAGCGGCCAATCTGTAATAAGATGGCTCCACGTGACAGGCATGCTTTCTACCGGGCGGATCCAGGGGTTAGCTGCAAAATGGCCGTGTTGCGCTGCCGTGCTTCGAGTTCCGCGGACGTTAGTGCTGGACTCGGTGGAGAATCGACTTAACAGAAGGGCCGGAATGTCAGCCGGCCAAAACACCATTCGCTTCCCGGAAGAAAGCTGTGCATCGACACGCAACACACCGCGAGAGCGCGCGCAGCCAAAACGCGGGTGGCCAACACTGGGGAATCGGCATCTATGCGAAAACACGGAGGAACGATGATTCGGCAGTTTAACTACAATAAATTTCACCTGGGTTCTCTCGTGCGGCGTAGCCGGATGGGCTGGCCTCTGGCGACGGTGGCTGGACTTGCATTGGCGGGAACTCTGCACGCGCAAGTGGTTTCACACCCGCAAGTGGTTTCACACCCGCAAGCGGTTTCACCCCACGGAATTCCCACAAATCGCTATATCAGCGCCACTGAACAGGCGGGCATCGATGAAGATATCCTCGACAGCCACTTCGGCGACGTTCCAAACGATCCCGGCCCCAAAGCAAAGTTGTCTGCTTCACTGAACCGTGCTTCGGTGGATACGGCGGTGCGAAAGGTTGCAGACTGGGAGCTGAAGCGAGCCGAGCCGTATATGAACACCCACTCGACCTGGGCCGTGCTTGGCACGGGCTTTATGGCCGCATCGCGGCAGCTAAATGACCCGC
>Ga0182027_10005466_pt1 | contig 19297 bp, 15 predicted proteins | sample 712E1DmetaG_FD_121300 | JGI IMG/M metagenome (GOLD analysis project Ga0182027, IMG submission 121300) | Permafrost microbial communities from Stordalen Mire, Sweden - 712E1D metaG (Illumina Assembly) | ecosystem: Environmental > Terrestrial > Soil > Wetlands > Permafrost | place: Sweden...
ATTTTTACCGGAATCATAAAACCAAAATAATAATTCAATAATATTAACAAAGCAACAATCACCGACGCGATAAAAACATAAAGTAATATACCAAGCCAGATTGAACTTATAGTGTTAAGCCATGAATTAAATACGGAGTAGTGTTTGTAGCTATACAACATTGAAAAAATAAATATTAGAGGGAATATAATGCCGAGTGACATAAGTATCACTTCCACTCGTGCAGAACTTATTATTCCCGCTGTATGCAGTGAAATATATGTTACATATTCACTTAATAATACGATAAGGAACAACACAGTCGCGATAATTATAAAACGTATATTCATAAATTTATTTATTTGTTTTTATTTACGGACCTAATAATAAAATAACCGATAATCAAAAAAGTCAGAAGTGGTGACACATAATACGGAATTACAACTCCAAATGAATCCGAAAGCATAATTATTCCGAGAGCAAAGATGGAATACATTGCTCCGTTCTTTAGATAAGCATACTTCTTAATTCTTTCAATATTATTAACCGTAAGTTTGCGGAGGATATATGCGCCAAGCCCGTTTCCCAGAATAATAAGAGGAACGGATAAAGTGAAAGCGAAAGCTCCCAGAACTCCATCTATTGAAAATGTGGCATCAATTATTTCAAGATAGAGAATTTTGCTCAAATCACTCATTTTGTTTTCTTGAGATAATAATTTCTTTTCTCCTTTTTCGGCATTTTCCTTAAACCCGTTCGTAATAAAGAAAGCTGTAGAACCAATCACAGCCGAGAAAGCGAGCATCGGATTTACTTTCAATGAAAACCAAACAATGAGAGCCAATACTACAGAGATAGTTGCAAAAAACCAAACACCATTTTTAAAAAAGAATTTTTCATGACGAAGACCGAAGTTTTTTGTCTCAAGGAATAACCAATGAAAAAATAAAAATATCAAAAATACTCCTCCACCCAAAAGTAAAATAGGGGATGCTTTTCGAACGGCAAGAAGGACACTCGGATTATTTGAAAAAGCCGCAGTAAAGGAACCGATTGGTCCAAGAGCTGGCATTGATGCCCAAATAATAATCCAGGGTAGTAGTCCTCTTACAACAAAAACCGCAAAAAGAAAACCCCAAAAAAGAAACCATCTTTGAGATTTTTTATCCATTGTGCTTAGAATCTCGGCATTAATGACGGCATTGTCTATACTTGAAATTATTTCAAAGAGACAAAGACCCAAAACCGTAATTATGATTGTTCCGATTGCCATATTTCAATATTATACATATTTTTGGATGGATAGGGTATATAAGTCGTGCGAATTGAACAAAATGATTTTTCGGTATACAATTTATATATATGAAAGAAGAGACAAAAAATTGTCAGAATTGCAAAAAAGACTTTATTATTGAGCCGGAGGATTTTAATTTTTACGAAAAAATCAAAGTTCCTGCTCCGACTTTTTGTCCAGAATGCAGAATGATTAGACGTATGACTTGGAGAAATGAGAGATCATTATTCCATCGAGTTTGTGATTTTTCTGGTAAAAAAATAATCACAATGTTTAATCCGGAAGCAAATGTGAAAGTTTACGACCATAATATCTGGTGGAGCGACAAGTGGGAACCAACTGATTATGGAATGGATTACGATTTTTCAAAGACCTTTTTTGAACAATACAAAGAACTTTTATCTAAAGTTCCACTTGCAAGCGTAGGAAACACCAACTGTGTTAATTCACCTTATGGTAACCATAATGCAGACTGCAAGAATTGCTATCTTCTTTATGCCTCGTATTTGGCTGAAAATGTGTATTATTCCCAAGGGGCGGCCAGTTTAAAGAATTGTATGGATACTTATACAATAATGAAATCGGAATTTTGCTACGAAGATACTCTCTCCGGAACCTTGTATCAAACGCATTTTACCTATGATACAGATGATTCTGTAAATTCGTTTTTCCTCAGAAGTTGTGTTAATTGTCAGGATTGCATAGGGTGTATGAATTTACGAAACAAAAGGTATTGTGTTTTTAATAAACAATGTACAAAAGACGAATATTTAAAATTAAAAGATGAATTTGATTTTGGAAGTTATAAAAAATTATCCGAGTTTAAGAATGAATATAAAAATTTTATTTTGAAATATCCGTACCGATATGCCGGTATTATTAAGTCTACGGGATGTACAGGGGACAATATTATGAATTCTAAAAATGTAAAACAATCTTTCGATATTTATGGTGAGATGGAAGATTCAAAATATGCTGCACATGGTTTATCAGCAAAAGACGTTTATGATTGTTATGGCTTCGGTGGTGGAGCATATTTATTGTATGAAGGAGCTGACACAGGATTGAAAGCTTCGAATTTACTTTTTTCTGTTCTTACTCATAGTTCGATGGATACGAATTATACATACATGTGTTACAACTCTAAAAATTTATTTGGATGTATTGGTATCAGAAAAGGGGAATATTGTATTTTAAATAAAAAATATTCGAAAGAAGAATATGAATCTCTTATTCCAAAAATAAAAAAACAGATGAGTGAATTACCTTATGTTGATAAAAACGGAATTGTCTACAGATATGGAGAATTCTTTCCGTCGGAGTTTTCTCCGTTTTGTTATAACGAAACCATTGCTCAAGAATATTTTCCAATGAAAGTTGAGGAAATAAAAAATAAAGGATACCTTTATCGTGAACCGACGAAAAGAGAATATGAAATAACTATAAAATCGGATGAACTTCCAGATAATATTAGAGGTATTAAAGATAATATTGTAGACGAAATAATAGCTTGTCCTAATAATGGAAATGAATTAACTCTATGTACGCAAGCATATCGTATAACTAAAGATGAATTAACTTTTTTAAGAAAATATAATATCGCATTACCGAGACTTTGTCCAAACTGCAGACACTACCAAAGATTGAAACAAAGAAATCCTCTCAAACTTTGGCATAGAAGTTGCATGAATGAAGGTTGTACAAACGAATTTGAGACAACATATGCTCCAGGACGTCCCGAAATCATATATTGCGAAAAATGCTATCAAAAAGAAGTAATCTGATATTTTTCATATTTGGAGGAATTTTATTTGCAAATTTTTGACCTAAAAATACCCTTTAACGAGGGCATTTTAGATGACAAATTTTTAAAATCATTGACGACCTCCTGATATTTTTACGTAGTGCTAATTTATCAATATATCCACTTGTTATCGAACTCAAGGTGAGAGTATAATATACGTCACGAGTGAAAAGTGAGGTACATTATTAGCTAAATTTTAAAAATATGCCTTCAAAAAAAAAGGGGTCCGGTGAAAAGAAAAGCGTCGAAAAAGTAGTAATAAAAAATTCTCAAATTCCCGAAGTAAAAAAACAAAACAAGAATATTTTTATTAAAAGCGTTCAAAAAAGAGATGGTACAATAGTTCCATTTGACCTAGAAAAAGTAGTTAACGCTATTAATAAAGCTATGCTTTCAAGTGGGGAAGGATCTACCAAAGAAGCCGAACTCGTAGCAAATGGTGTATTGATGGAATTGGTTAAAATAGCCAAGAAACACAAGAATTTTATTCCATCTGTTGAAGGAATTCAAGATACAGTTGAACAAGAACTGATGCTTTCCGATTATGTAAAAACTTCCAAACTTTATATTCTTTATCGTGAAGAAAGAGCAAGACTTCGCGCTCACAATATAACGGTTCCTCCACATCTTAAAAAATTAACAGAAGAAAGTAAAAAATATTTCCGTACGTCTCTCGGTGAGTTTGTTTACTACCGAAGTTACTCGAAATGGATTAAAGAAGAAGGTAGACGCGAAACTTGGATAGAGACTGTTGACCGTTATGTCGAGTTCATGAAAAAAAATCTCGGAAATAAATTAAAGGCAAACGAATACGATGAAATCAGAGATTACATTTTGAAAAATAAATCAATGCCATCGATGAGATTGTTGCAATTCGCAGGTAAAGCTGCCGAGGCAACAAATGTTTGCGCATACAATTGTTCGTTTACTGCTCCCGAAAGTTTTCAAGACATTGCCGAGATAATGTATATATCAATGTGTGGTACAGGAGTCGGCTGGTCAGTTGAAAGTGAAAATGTTCAGAAGCTTCCACAAATAAAAGTACAAACCGGACAAAAACTCGCGACTCATATTATCGGTGACAGTAAAGAAGGTTGGTCGGATGCATTTTCTCTCGGAATGAGCACATGGGCAAGCGGAAAAGATATTGATTTTGATTTTTCAAAACTTCGTCCTGCCGGAGCGCGTCTTATGACTATGGGTGGTAAAAGTTCAGGACCGGAACCTCTAAAAAGACTTTTGGCTTTTACCCGCAAAAAAATGTTGACCAAACAAGGACGTCGTCTTTCAAACTTGGATGTTCATGATATTATATGTATGGTTGGGGATTGTGTCGTTTCGGGTGGAGTAAGACGCAGTGCCATGATTTCACTTTCTGATTTGGATGATAACGATATCCGTGATTCCAAAAAAGGCCAATTTTACCTTACAGATCCTCACAGATCTCTAGCTAACAATTCGGCTGTCTATATGCGAAAACCACCAGTTACTCAATTCTTGGACGAGTGGATTTCGCTTATGAAGTCGGGTTCGGGTGAGAGAGGAATATTCAATCGTGGGTCACTTGCCAAAACTTTACCAAAGCGCCGAATAGATTATCTGAAACAAGAAGGATATTTTGATGCGCAAGGAGAAAATATTATCGGAATTCTCGGAACAAATCCATGCGGAGAAATAATTCTACGCTCGAAAGAATTTTGTAATTTAACGGAAGTAATTTGTCGTGAAGACGATACAAAAGAAAGTTTGTTGGAAAAAGTTAGAGTTGCGACAATTCTGGGTACATATCAATCAACTTTGACGAACTTCCCATATCTTTCAAAAGCTTGGACAGATAATTGTAATGATGAAAGATTGCTTGGAGTGTCTTTGACTGGTCAGTGGGACAATAAAATTGTCAGAAACGCAGAAGTATTAAGAGATTTAAAAAATGAAGCAATAAAAGTTAACAAAATTTATGCCAAGCGTTTCGGAATTACACCATCCAATGCCATAACTTGTGTGAAGCCATCGGGAACAGTTTCGAAAACATTCGATACCGGTTCCGGTATGCATCCAAGACATGCGCCTTACTACATACAACGTATTCGTATTTCCTCGACAGATTCACTTTTCAAAATGTTGAAAGACCAGGGAGTACCTTATCATCCGGAAGTTGGACAAACAAAAGATGAAGCAAATACATATGTCCTTGAATTTCCAATGAAATCTCCCGAAGGTTCAATTTTCAAAGATGATATTTCTTCCTTAGATCAACTTGAACACTGGAAGATGGTAAAAGAAAATTATACGGAACATAATCCATCGGTAACTATTTCGGTAGGGGAAGATGAGTGGCTAAAAGTTGCCCACTGGGTTTATGAAAATTGGGATATTGTCGGAGGGTTATCATTCTTGCCACGATCAAACCATGTTTATCAACTTGCTCCTTATGAAGAAATAACAAAAGAAGAATATGAAGCATTAATGAAAAAGTTTCCAACTATTGATTATTCAAAAATTGTTACTTATGAAAAAGCTGATGAGACTGAAGTAAAAAGAGAGCTTGCTTGTGTTTCGGGAGTCTGTGATATTGTCTAAGAAGTAAAACAAAATTAAAAATGAAAAACCGAATTAAATACATAATTGCCTTTTTATCTGTCCTCGCCTTTCGACTTATACCTTTCCGCGCGCCGAACGTAGAGCCGATTATGGCCGTTATTATGCCTTTCGGTAAGGTTTACGGAGGATTAATGTCATTTGCCTTTGGAGCGCTCAGTATCGTCATATACGACTCTGTAACGTCCGGTTTCGGTATCTGGACACTGGTCACGGCGCTTGCCTATGGGTTACTGGGACTCGGAGCACAGTATTATTTCAAGAATCGTTCGGGGTGGAAAAGTTATGCTTCATATGCCGTCATCGCGACAATTATTTATGATGCCGTAACCGGTCTGACCATCGGACCTCTATTCTTTCATCAATCATTTATGATTTCTTTGGTTGGACAGATTCCGTTTACACTTCTTCATTTACTTGGGAACGTTTCATTTGCTATTATTCTTTCACCAGCGATTGAAATGTGGGCAAAGAAAGAAAGTCGAAGTTTTGTTGTCGGAAAGTTAGGTTTAGTTAAAGCCAGAAATTAGTTTGTGTATCTTTAAAATTTAAAACTATTATGTTTGGAAATGGGGTTAGATTCCTCTACTGTGCCGCAACGGTAAAGTCTTAGAAAAGACAAGTCCGATCTTAACATAATAGCGTTTCCCGAGCAGGAAAATATTTATTTAAAAATAAAGAACTTCTGCTCCTGCGGAAGTTTTTTTTAATTATTATTAATTTATTTGTATCATGAAAAACAAAAAAAGTATTTATATAGTGGTGCTGTTGCTTGGTCTTATTGTTATATTTCTTCTTGCTAAAAACTTTTCAAAAGAAGTTCCTAAAACAGAACCACAAATAGAAACAAATATTTTACCGACAGTAGAAACACAAATAAATAAAGAAGTTCCAGTCAAGATTCCAACAAAGACAAATACAAATAACATACAAGTTACGTTAAATGTTTCAGGCAAAACTTATACATCAAAATTAACGGATAGGGAAACTGTTTATGATGTAATGAATAATCTACAAAACAACAAAGAAAATAATTTTTCATTTAATACAAAAGAATATCCATCATTGGGAATTTTTGTGGAAGGAATTAATGGCATCAACGGAACCCCGGGAAAATATTGGATTTATTATATTAATGGAAAAGAAGCATCTATTGGTATTTCAAAATATATTCTCAAGTCGGGAGATGTGGTTTCTTGGAAACAAGAATAAATTTTTTATGAAAAAGAAAATTGTTTTCATAGTAGTTTTATTTACAGTTTTATTTACAAGTAAATTAGCTTTAGCTCAAGATGGAGTGCCTATTATTACTTATACTCTTAACGGAGCTTCGTCTAATGTTTCTGCAAATCCAGTAATTAACCCAGTACAATTAGGTTTTGTTTCTGATGAAATTATAGAGAATTGGGTTTCACTAAAGATAGTTAATGTTAACGATTCGAGTATTTATAAAACTTTTCAACTCAGTTCTTCGTGTGATGGAACTTACCAGTGTAATCAGCTATGGAGTGGTGAGATATCCCCAAAAGATAAAACTTTAATTGATGGTAATTATAGCGCTATTGTTCATATAAAAAACATAACTGGGATAACATTTGATCTTAATCTAACTTCGCTATATATAATTTCGGTCAGCACCTCTACTCCTACCCCCACTCTTTCAAGTATTGCTATCACAACTCCAGCGACTAAATTAAATTATTATGTTGGAGATTCACTAGATATCTCTGGGCTAGCCGTAACTGGAACGTATAGTGATAATAGTACAAAAAATGAAACTTTTTCATCTGCAGATGTAACTGGTTTTAATAGTACAGTAGCCGTGACTGATCAAATTTTAACAGTCACAGTTAATGGAAAAACAGCAACATATAAAGTTAATATTAATGCGATTCCTTCAATTCCTACTGAAAACATAATAATTCGTAATGGAGACACTATTATATATAGCGGGACGACTCCACTTCCTTCTGCTGGTACAATAAATATTTCAGATGACACAGGAATAGTACACGCTGTTAATGATGATAGTATACTCGGCGTAATTTATTCACTTAGTCAGACATCAGGATCAACATTTTCACTTTCTGATTTGCAGTATTATAGCTCGATGGGGTTCATGTTGAAATGTATAACTTCTTTGAGCCAGAGCAAGCTTTGTAGTAACTGGCAATATGTAGTAAACGGCACAGCTCCATGGGATAGTATTGATACTAAAGTTCTTTCAGGAGAAGAAACAGTCGGTATTTATTTTGGTTACCCATACCAAGTGACATTTGATAAAACATCAATAAATACAGGAGAATCATTTAATGCAACAGCACAAAAATATAATTCAACCCTGGGTACATGGGATACTCTTTCTGGAGTCAACGTTAATGCAACTGTGCCCAACCCTGATGATCCTTGGAATCCGACAGTTATCACTTCGCAATCTGTTGATTCTAACGGAAGTGTAACTCTTGTACTCCAAAATGCAGGCACATACAATGTTAGTATTTCTGACAGTTTAGGAAACTTTTACTACATTCCTACTTATACAATAACAGTAAATACTACAACATCTAGTGGCGGAGGTACTCCTTCACAAAAATTATTTTCGGTTCCAAATGCTTTAGATTATTTATTCCAACATCAAACAAGTTCTCCAATGTATGCCGATTGGGTGGCAATAGCGGCAGGAGCGGGAAATAATACGAATTTAAAATTGAGTTATTCAAATTACTTAAAATCCAATCCCATAAATTCACCAGTGATTACAGATAGCGAAAGAAGAGCAATGGCACTAATGTCGCTCGGAATTAATCCATATTCCGGAACAGGGACAGACTATATTAAGAAAATAATTGATTCATTTGATGGAACACAATTTGGGGATACATCACTTACAAATGACGACATATTTGCATTAATTACTCTTGCTAAAGCAGGATATACAGCAAGTGATCAAATTATTAGTAAAGATGTAGCATTTGTTCTTTCCAAAGAAAGTTCAGATGGTTCGTGGGAAGAAAGTGTTGACCTTACATCTGCGACGATACAAGCACTTTCGCAATTTAATTCAATTGCCGGTGTTCCCAGTGTACTTTCAAAAGCAGGTTTATATTTGCAAAATGCAGAAGGGAGTGACGGCGGATGGGGAAATATATCTTCTTCAAGCTGGGCAGCGCAAGCTATGAGTGCTCTCTGTGCATCGTGGACGAAAAATGGAAAAACTGTTGCTGGCTATTTAACCGAAGCGCAAGCGGACGACGGAGCTGTCATACCGGAATCGGAAATACTTGAAAATCGTATTTGGGAAACGGCATATGCCATACCGGCGGCGATGAACATGACGTGGGGGAATATTATGCAATCGTTTCCAAAACCTGTAATAGCTCCGGTAAATACCGGTACAGGGACAGTAGCACCGATAACAGTTGAAGCAGTACTACCTGTCGTAACAACACCAGCACCTACACCAATACCAACTTTAGTATCCAGTCTAAATTTAAATTCTGTAAATAAAATAGAAGTTAAAAAAAACACTGGGACTACGAAACCAAAAATAAAAATAAAAGTATCAGAAACTTCCCCTGAACCGTTCCCTCCTGTTTTAGTCGCTCCACAAAACAACCTCGGAGCAAGTGCGGGAAGTGCTTTGTCGGGTACATCAATAAAAAAAATATCGAATACAGTTACGAATAGTATAATAAATGCATTTACATATATCGGTAAAGGTTTTTGCGACTTGATGATTTATATATTTCACTTCTAGTTATTGAAAGAACACCAAGCAAATGGAGGCTTATTTTATTTGCTTATAATCCTCATTTGCTGTTATAATATTCCCATGCAAACAAAAACAAAATTCATTATATTCGTAGTTCTGGTTGTCCTTATTATAGGCGGAGTAGGTATCTATTTTGCGACAAAACCTGTACCACCCAGTAAATTGGACGCTTTTGCTCAGTGTATAAAAGCTTCCGGAGCGGAGTTTTACGGGGCATTTTGGTGTCCTCACTGTCAGGAACAGAAAGCAGAGTTCGGTACTTCAGCGGAATATCTTCCTTATGTAGAATGTTCAAATCCAGACAACAGCCAGACACAAATATGTATCGATAAAAAGATTACCGGATATCCTACTTGGATATTTAAAGATGGGACAACCTTGGAAGGTAAACAATCTCTCGATACTTTAGCTCAAAAAACCGGGTGTGCTCTACCTCAATAATTTATGCCGACATATGTAGAAACAGTAAATAAGATTCTTTCACTTGGAATAATATCCTTGCAATTAATTATTGTTCTACTCGCCGTAAATTTAATTTTCTTTCGCCATCTTAATAATAATTTTTTAATTTTTTTTAAAAAACATACTTTTAATTTTGGATTTATCGTTGCTCTTGGAGCAGTTGCCGCATCTATGTTTTATTCGAGTATTGTCGGATACCCTCCATGTGAACTTTGTTGGATAGAAAGAATTTTCTTGTATCCACAGTTTATTCTTTTTGGAATGGAACTATATAAGAGAGACCGTTCTATTGTTGACTTCAGTATTGTCTTTGCGATTTTAGGAATAATTACATCAATCTATCATGTGTATATAGAAAATGGAGGAAGCTCGAACTTGAGCTGTGCTGTTTCAAATCCTCTCAATCCAAACCAAGTTTCTTGTGCAATTCGCTACGTATATGAATTTGGCTATATAACATTACCGGTAATGGCTCTCACTTTATCGTTATTTATCCTTTCGATTCTCTTGAATTATAAATATATGTCGAGAATTAGTCAGTAATTATAAAATTTCAAAATTATTATTTGTGTTCTTTTTAAAATGTTTGTCATAAAAACTATCAAGTCGAGATAGTTTTTAATTATCAGTTAATTTATTTTAATATTATGATTTTTGAAAAAGTAGAAAAAGATTCAAAGGATATTGTTTTTGTTTACACAACGTGCCCAAGCATGGAAGAGGCGAGAGACATAGGTATTTCAGCTATAAAAGAAAAGTTGGCGATTTCGGCGGATTATTGGCTAATTAATTCTGTATATCCATGGAATAATGTTATTCAGGAAGGGGAACAGTATATGCTTATGTTTACTACCCAAAAAATTCTAAGCGGTCCACTAATGAAGCATATAGAAACTGAGCACTCATATAGTGTCCCCGTCATTATAAGATGTGATTCATTGATAACGAATCAGCCATACCATTTCTGGGTAGATAATACTTTAACAAGCAAAGATTCATTTATCACCGAAACAGAAGAAGAAATGAAGATAAGAAACGAAAAGGGCTCAAATTATGAAAGATTAAAATAATTTATAATATTGTTTTAATCTTATATGGTATAATGTTTAGGTATGCATGTTGATGAAAAAACATTAATAGATCTTCTTGATAGTTCCGGTTTAATCTCCAAGACAGATATATCTGTCGCTTTGAAAAAATCTAAAGAAACTAATCAACCACTTGGTTCTGTTTTGGTTTCAAACGGTAAATTAACGGAAAAAGATTGGGATAAAATTCAAGCTGTTGCCCTCGGAATACCGTTTGTCAGCTTGGAAGGAGAAAAAATTGATCCAAATGTTCTAACATTAATTCCTGAACCAATCGCTCGAAATAATAATATTATTGCCTATAAAAAATCTAGTCTTGGTTTGGAGGTGGCAATGCTTGATGTGGAAAATCTTCCAGTTATCGACTTCATGAAAAAGAAAATTGGGTTGCGGATTCTTCCACGCATGACAAACTCCGATTCGATAAAAGAAGCGCTCAATCAATACAAAAAAAGTTTACAAGCGGATTTCGAAGATATAATCAAGAAAGAAAGCGGTTCTATAAAAGTAACATCCTCAGGAGAGATAGTTTCCGAAGAAAAAACTGAAAAAGAATTAAAAGAACTTGCGGAAGATTTACCGATTATTAAAATAGTTGATACTCTTGTTTCTCACGCCATTCTTCAAGGTGCTTCCGATATACATATTGAACCTGGTGAAGAATCTCTTATTGTTCGTTATCGTATCGACGGTATTTTGCATGATGCCATGGTTCTACCGAAAGATACATCGTCAGGAATTGTTGCGCGTATCAAAGTGCTATCCAATTTGAAACTTGACGAGAAACGTCTTCCTCAAGACGGACGTTTCAAAATTACGAGCGAACAAGGAAATGTTTCGTTCCGTGTTTCCACATTACCGACATACTACGGAGAAAAAACCGTTATTCGTATCTTGCGCGAAAATGCCAAAGGTTTTTCATTGGAAGGACTTGGTTTCCACGGCGAAGCGCTTGAGAGAATTCATGACGGAATGAAAAAACGTACAGGAATGCTACTTGCTGCAGGACCAACGGGTTCCGGTAAAACAACAACTCTCTACACAATGCTTGATATTTTGAATACTCCGGATGTAAATATTTCAACGGTTGAAGACCCGATTGAATATCAAATGAACCGCATCAACCAAACACAAACAAAGTCAGAAATCGGTTTAACTTTTGCCAATGGTTTGCGTACACTTCTTCGACAAGACCCTGACATAATAATGGTGGGAGAGATTCGTGATGGAGAAACAGCTTCTCTTGCCGTTAATGCTGCACTTACCGGACACTTGGTGCTCTCTACTATTCACACAAACTCGGCGGCCGGAGCTATTCCTCGTATGATTGATATGGGAGTGGAACCATTCTTGATTGTTTCAACGGTCAAAACAGTTATCGCTCAAAGATTGGTTCGTATTCTTGCCGAAGGAAAGGAAAAATATTTTTTGAGTGATATAGAGATAAAAGCACTTGAGAAAGTCACAGACTTGGACCGGGTTCTCAATTTTTTGAAAGAAGAAAAAATGATTGCACCCGATGCTACATGGGATAAAATTCCATTTTATAAACCAAAAGGAAGCGACGAAGCGAAAGATGGCTTTAAGGGAAGACTTGGAATTCATGAAGTATTGAAAGTAACTGCAACAATAAAGGAGATGATTCTCAAAGGTTCATCTGTCGACGAAATTGAAAATGCCGCAAAAAAGGAAGGAATGATGACAATGCTTGAAGATGGAATATTTTTAGCAGTTCGTGGTTTAACTTCGACAGAAGAAGTGCTTCGTGTTGTTTCAGAATAAAATGAAGTTTAAATATAAAGTACAAAATAAGAATAGTGAAATAGTTGAAGGGATTGTTGAATCACCCGATAAATTTGTTCTGGCGAGAGAATTCAGGGAAAAAGGCGATACCCCGCTTTCTATTGAAGAATTTAAAGAAAAGTCTGGAGTTTTTTCGATAAAAATAAAATTATTTGATAGAGTTTCTTTGGCTGATAAAATAATGTTTACTAATAATCTAAGTGGAATGCTTTCGGCCGGGCTGTCTTTAAACAGAGCTTTATCAATATTAAAAAAACAATCAACGAATTCAACTTTAATAGATATTTTACAAGGACTTGAAGAAGATATAAGTAAAGGTAATACTCTTTCTGAAGGAATGAAAAAATATCCAAAAGTTTTTAACGGACTTTTTGTTCCGATGGTTCATGCTGGGGAAGAATCCGGAAGTTTGCCAAAGACACTTACCGAAGTCGGTGCAACTCTCAAGAAGTCATATGATTTAAACAAAAAAATAAAAGGAGCAATGACATATCCGACAATTATTTTTTGTGCCATGCTTATAATCGGAGTATTTATGATGATATATGTGGTTCCGACGCTAACAAAGACATTTAAAGATTTAGGGTCCGAATTACCATCAACAACAAAAGCAATTATTTGGATTTCTGATACTATTAGCCAGCATGTATTTCTGTTCTTAACGATAATTATAGGATTAATTGTAGGTACTATTTTACTTTCCAAGCTTAAAATAATTCAAAGATACTTCGACCGTATTATTCTGTATATTCCTGTAATCGGTAAAATAGTCAAAGAAGTAAATACGGCTCGTACAGCAAGAACTCTATCATCTTTGTTGCTATCCGGAGTTAGTATTTCAAATTCATTGTCTATTACCGAGGAAGTTCTTCAAAATGTTCACTATAAAGAGTTGGTTCATGGTGCAATTGCTTCGATTGAAAAAGGGCAGGTTTTATCGGCATCATTTAAAGAAAATACTTTTCTATATCCAGTAATGATGGGTGAAATGATTGAAGTTGGAGAAGAAACCGGAAATTTATCAAAAATGCTTTTTGATATTGCCGAATTTTATGAAAATGAAGTGGATAATAAAACAAAAGATTTATCGACAATTATTGAACCGGTTTTGATGCTATTTATTGGTGGAGCAGTAGGGCTTTTTGCCGTTTCTATGATTTCTCCAATGTATTCGGTTATGAATAATCTTTAGTATTAATTAAATGTTGAATAGTTTTAAAATAAAAAAAGAAAAAGGATTCAGCTTAGTAGAAACTTTGGTTGCTACCGCTATATTTGTTTTTATTTCAGTCGCCATATATTCCGGATTCGCAAATATTTTAAAAATTATGACTATAGTTCGAGTGAAAGGAATTATGGCGAATCTTTCAAACGAGCAATTTGAAATTGCCCGCAATTTGCCGTATGCGAGCGTTGGTACAGTCAGTGGAATTCCATCAGGAGTTCTACCTCAAGACCAAACAATAGTGCGTGACGGTAAATCATTTGATGTTCAAACCGTGGTTCGAAATTTTGATGACCCTTTTGATGGAACTTTCAATGGAATACCTAAAGATACATCTCCTGCCGATATGAAAATAGACGAAGTAACAATATCTTGCACGTCATGTGACGATACAATAGGGGACACTTCTTTTACTTCAAAAATTGCTCCAAAAAATCTTGAAACGGCTTCAACTGATGGAGCTCTTGTTGTAAAAGTTTACGATGCCTCAGGATTACCTGTTAGTGATGCAAATGTAAATATAGTAAATAATAGTATTTCTCCAACAGTAAACTTAAACGATACAACAGACATAAATGGCACTCTCACTCTTGTCGATGCTCCTCCATCGGTTGGAGGATACCAAATTATTGTTACAAAAGATGGATATTCTACTGACCGTACTTATGCAACAGGAGGAACCGGTAATCCAGCGCACCCAACAAAGCCGAATGCGACAGTTGTTGTTCAACAGGTTACTCAAGTTTCTTTTACAATAGACCAGACAAGTACAATCGATATTTCGGCTGTGAATAGTCAGTGTGTCGCAACTCCAAGTTTTGATTTCACTGTCACAGGAACCAAATTAATAGGAACAAATCCTAATACTATTAAATATTCCAATAATTTTGCTACAGACAGCAACGGAAATGTAACTTTATCAAATATGGAGTGGGATACATATAATATAACTGGTATCGATACAGTTTATGATATTATCGGAACCAATCCACTTCTTTCTCTCGGAGTTAATCCAAATGTTGACCAAGATATGCAGATTATTACTGCTCCCCAAAATGGCAGGAGACTTGTAGTAGTGGTACGAGACCAATCAACAGGTTTACCGGTGGCTGATGCGACTGTTGCAGTGACCGGTCCAAGTAGTTATTCAAAAAGTTATATAACAAGTCAAGGATTTATAACTCAGACAGACTGGTCGGGAGGCAGTGGGCAATCCGACCTTACAAATTTCACAAAATATTTTGATTCTGACGGAAATGTTGATTATTATACTTCAGCAGGAAATTTAACTTTGGTGAAAGCTTTAGGGAAATATGTCACAAGTGGTTATCTTACATCGTCTGCTTTTGATACAGGTTCATCGAGTAATTTTAAACAAATTGTTTGGAATCCAGCAACACAACCATCACAAGCAGGAACATCAAGTGTTAGGGTTCAAATAGCTACAAATAATGATGATTTGACTTGGAATTATAAAGGACCAGATGGAACTTCATCTACTTACTATACCCCTTCAAATCAAAACTTGGAATCATCTCATAATGGAGATAGATATCTTCGCTATCGTTTATATCTTTCCACTGCAAATCAATCATATACTCCAACAATAGCAGATATATCTTTTACCTATTCCTCTGATTGTATTCCACCCGGGCAGGTATCATTTTCTGCTCTTGCTTCCGGAACTTATACAATTACAGTAACAAAAAGTGGTTATCAGGGTACAACAAAAAGTGTAACAATAGCGAGCGGTACTAATTGGACAAAACAAGAAATTACTATTTCGCAATAAATATTATGTTAATAAAGATATTTAAAAAAAATATTAATCAGGAAAAAGGTTTAACACTTGTTGAACTCATTGTTACGATGGCAATTTGTACTTTGATAATTATGGCGGTTGGTTTATTTGCTCGGGATACTTTTTATTATAATGATATATTTTCGGGTGGTTTAACTTCTTATGACCAAGCAAGAAAAATTCTGCAACCAATCGCTTCTGAAATTCGCTCTGCTTCGCCTTCATCACTGGGATCCTACCCAATTGAAGAAACCGGGAATACAGAATTTATATTTTTTGCGGATAATAATAACGATGGATTGAAAGAAAGAATTAGATACTTTTTGTCAGGTACTAGTTTGAAAAAAGGAGTAATTATTCCATCTGGAAGTCCTTTACAATATGCATCCGGTAATGAAACTATCACAGATATTATTGATGGTGTTAGAAATGGATCGACTCCGATATTTGCTTATTATGATACAAATTACAATGGAAGTACTGCACCCTTATCGCAGCCAGTTACGATAATGAATGTGCGTCTAATAAAAATCACACTCGTAATTGATGCTGATCCAAACAGGCCTCCATCTGCTGTAACTGTAACGACACAAGTAAGTATGCGTAATCTTAAAGATAATTTATAATGATTAACAATATTTATAAAAATAAAAAAATTTGTTATCAAAAAGGAATAATTCTTGTGAATGTTCTTGTTTTTATGGTAATAGCAATAGCTCTTGTTACCGTTTATATTACTTGGGTTTCTGCAAGTGTTAAACTTGCCAAGACAACTATAGATAAAGAACAAGCACTTCAAATTGCAGAATCAGGTATTGATTATTATCGTTGGCACTTAGCACATGCCGCAAATGATTTTCAAGATGGTACAAATACAAATGGACCGTATACACATATCTTCTATGATAAAGATGGTAATGCGATTGGTAATTTTATTTTAACAATAACTCCACCAATAGTTGGCTCAACGATAGTCACAGTTCGATCTGAAGGTCATGTGAATGATTATCCATCAATTAAAAGAACAATTCAGGTTAAACTCGCCATTCCATCATTTGCCAAGTTTGCAATTGTTGCCGACGATGTCATGCGTTTCGGACAGGGAACGGAAGTCTTTGGTCCGATTCATTCCAATCAAGGTATCAGGTTTGATGGAATAGCTCACAATATTGTAACTAGTGCCGTTTCTTCTTACGAAGATCCTGACCACTCAGGTAGTAATGAATTTGGAGTTCATACACACGTAAACGCATCAAATGGAACTGTGGATGATTCTTTCCGCCCACTCGAAGCACCTCCCAATCCGGTTCAAACAAGAAGTGATGTTTTCCTTGCGGGACGTCAATTCCCGGTACCGCAAGCTGATTTTACCGGCATTACAAACAGTCTTTCTGTAATTAAAACAAATGCTCAGTCCGGTGGTAAATATCTAGCTCCGTCCGGTGCATTAGGTTATCATATCGTTCTTAAAACTAACGATACTTATGATGTTTATAAAGTAAATAGTTTAACCTCAGCTTCAAGTAGTTGTTCATATGATTCAAATTCAGGTGACAGTACTTGGGGAACGTGGAGTATTGCAACTGGGGGTGAATCTTTTCTGGCAAATTATGCCAATCCAGCCAATGGACTTATTTTCGTTGAAGACAATGTTTGGGTTGATGGTCAAATAAATACGGCCAGAATCACTATCGCTGCAGGTAAATTCCCGGATAACGTGAGTACACGCAAAAATATATTTATAAATAAAGATCTCAGATATACTAATTATGATGGGACAGATGTAATTGGACTTATTTCACAAAATGATGTTAGTGTTGGGATGGTCAGTAACGATACGATTCGTATTGATGCCGCTCTTATGGCAATTAACGGTCAGGTGGGTAGACATTATTATGCTAATTCATGCAGTCCTTATGATGATAGAACACAAATTACTCTTTATGGGATGATAGGAAGTAACGAAAGATATGGTTTTGCTTATACTGATGGTACTGGCTACAATATTCGTACAATTATATACGACGCCAACTTATTATATGGTCCTCCAGTATCTTTTCCATTAACTTCTGATAAATACAGCACTATTTCATGGGATGAAATAGAATAGGCTATTTTGTGCTATAATACAAAAATATGGCTAAAACTGTTGTTGCCAATTGGAAAATGAACCCGCAATCTCAAAAAGAAGCGGAAGTTCTTTTTAAGGGGACAATTGCCGTCTCAAAAAATATAAAAAACACTAAAATCATAGTTTGCCCTCCATTTCCATTCCTTTGCAATTTAAAGAAATTCAAAAATAAAAGAATAGCTCTCGGTGTTCAAAATGTCTCGAAAGATGCCGAAGGATCTCATACTGGAGAAGTCTCTCCAAAGATGCTTTTGAATATGGGAGTTAGTTATGTGATTGTCGGACACGGAGAATGTCGTGCACGAGGCGAAACGAATAAAATTGTAAACGAAAAAATATTAAATCTTCTCAAAGTGAAACTCTTACCGATTCTTTGTGTCGGGGAAAGTAATCGCGACAGAGATGGTTTCTACCTTTCTTTTGTCGGTGAACAAGTCAAAGAATGTCTAAAAGGAGTGGCAAGTTCCCAAATTAAAAATATTATGATTGCCTACGAGCCAATCTGGGCGATAGGAAAGAATGCAACGCGCGAAGCGACAAAAGAAGAATTTATGGAAATGAAAATTTTTATAAAAAAAGTAATTTCCGATATTTATGGTTCAAAAGTGGCTCATAGTGTAACGATACTTTATGGTGGTTCGGTTAATGGAGATAATGCTAAATCTTTTACAGACGGAGAAATGGCAGACGGATTGTTGGTAGGCCGTGATAGTATTAATCCTAAAAAGTTTAGCGCTATATTAGACGCTATAAAATAAAATAAAATGAAATCAATTAAAGATTTGAAAAATTTGTCGGGTAAGAAAGTTATCTTAAGAGCCGATTTTAATGTGCCGATAAAAGACGGCAAGATTCTTGATGATTTTCGTATTCAGAAAGTTATCCCAACCATTTTATTTTTACACAAAGCAGGTGCTAAAGTTATTATTATTTCACACTTGGGAGAAGAGGGTAAGGAAAGTCTTCTTCCTGTTGCCGTAAAACTTAAAAAATATATCAAAGAAGTTGAATTTATTCCTACACCAATTTTCTCCGATGAAACAGAAAAGAAAGTTAACGGGATGAAAAAAGGAGAAATAGTTCTGCTTGAAAATCTTCGCCGAGAAACCGGGGAAAAGAAAAATTCGCCTTCATTTGCAAGGGCATTATCGAGATATGGAGAAGTATATGTAAACGATGCTTTTTCTGTCTCACATCGCGAGCATGCTTCAGTCGTCGGAATTACAAAATATCTTCCCGGATATGCTGGATTGCAATTTATGAGGGAAGTGGAAAATCTTTCAAAAGTATTTAATCCCAAACATCCATTTTTATTTATTCTCGGTGGAGCAAAATTTGAA